>Ga0116228_10004441_pt1 | contig 12436 bp, 8 predicted proteins | sample S1TSphfallax_2_FD_89694 | JGI IMG/M metagenome (GOLD analysis project Ga0116228, IMG submission 89694) | Host-associated microbial communities from peat moss isolated from Minnesota, USA - S1T2_Fc - Sphagnum fallax MG | ecosystem: Host-associated > Plants > Peat moss > Unclassified | place: USA...
CACTTCACTTAGCAGCTCCTTTGCCACACAATCATCCTGCATCCAATAATAACACACATTCCCAAACAGAAGAAAATGACACAAAGATTTCAATGCTATCAAACACTATCGCATCTCCATTTTGTGATCTTCCTTGTCTCCATGTTGTTGAGAATAAATACTACCAACTACCAACAAAAAAAAACATGCTTCTTGAAAAACCCTAAAATCACTTTTTGTTCACACTCAAAACCCTAAAGTTAGAAACTTGTTACACTTGTGCACCTATTGTGTTGAAGCATTTAAAAAAAAAAGATTGGTGCTAAGGTAAAATCCTTGATTGAAATTTTTATCAAGGTAAAAATTTAAACATGGCCTTTTGCTTAAGATTGCCAAAATGACCAAGGAAAAGTTTGTATTTCCATCATTTGAGTCAATTTTATACTTGCATTATATTTTTGATTTTTGGATGTCCTGGGGAGGTATTCATATTTTTGTTTCTATCATCCATTTTTTGAATGACAAGCAAGAGCCTTGTTTGTTGGATTTTTTAAAACTATAGACAAATTTGGAAGTGCCATGGTTTTATAAGTGAACAATTTCCTTGCAAAACATAGGCTTAATGTTCATGTTTGTGTTTATGTCAAAGATGAAAGGAATAATTTCTCCCCCATGACTTTCACATTAACTTTTATTGTGTCTTGTGAAGTTTTGGGATTGTTGAGACCTTTTGTAGGGGCTTGTTGGGACGATGTAATGTCCAAATGTTGTTAATATGCCATAGATGATTCCAAGGTATGTGTTGGCTTGATTTCAATTTCAATCAAAGAAGCAAAGCCAATTTTGCAAAAATCATCACTTGGACTAAAAACAATGGCACTTGGGATGACAATAATCGTTCAAAGCATGTGAACTTGCAAAGGTGCATCCACACAAACTCAAGGCTTTTGTAAAGATTTGTTTTGTTTCAAGAATTATCCAATTTTAAGAGACTTTTGAGTTCAAGCATGTAATTGCTCTTAGTTATGGAAGGTAACGATCATTAACATTGCAAGGCTATGTGCCAAGCTTTCAAGTTGGGGCAATAGCCCATGTTGTTGCCAATACCCTAAGGCTCATGGTTTAGCAATGTGTGTTGAAACAAAATCAAGAATATTGGTTGTTCTTAGATGCCCTTGTTATTGCTATAATGCATGTATGTTAGATGCGGTAAGATTGTTTGGCACCTAACTCCAATGAGACCCATGATTTTTATGGATAACTTCAAGTCTTTCAACAACAAATGCAAAAACAAAAGTGATACAAGTTCTAAACCCTTTTCTTTCATCTATGGTTTTTTTCAAAATAAATCAAAGCTTACAACATGTTGGCCATGATGTTAGACCCCCACTATAAGGGCTGAGGGCTAATCATTCAATTTGTTGCCAAGGAGAGAACATTGAAAATTGCTTGTGAGTATGACTACCAAGTATTGCTTTCACTCTTTGTTTATGCATATAACTTTCTAAACCCAAGTGACGCAAGTGGTTGAGCTCCTGACTTTGCATCCCAAAGTACTTAAACCACAAATTTGTATGATTTCACGGAGACTAACAAAGAGATGACATTTCAATGGTGAAATAATAATTGAATCATTTTAGGGTTAAGAAAATCACAAAAAAGGAGGCAAAACAATTAGTAGAATGGTGGATTGTGCAAATGTAGCATGACAATCCACCATTCTACTGATGACCCAAAATTTGTCATGCTACATACCCAACAATACTTGCATGCCAGGACAGGATATATTTGAAAAAATCTAGCCATCTCCTTGTCTTGCTGTGCTTGCTCCAATTTCTGTTGATTGTCACAGCTCCTGCTGGATTGCTATTCCTGCATCTCCTTAAAATCGCTATGTCCCATGCAGTTTCATCAGTGTTTAGACAATTCAAGGGCCTCCTTAAAGATGTGTACAAGCTGAAGTATAAATGCTTGAAAACATGGCGAGACTTAGACTCCACCTGTGATGTATGCACACAGCCAGGCACAAGTGCCGCCTGGGTAATACAGTACACCAAAAATGGACCAGGGGCCTGGAGGGTTCTCTTTTGCAACTCCTTGCCAGGCAATTTTCCTTCAACAAAAATAAAATCTCATAGCCTACAGATGCCTTCTCATTGAACAAGGTGTCTGCATGACACACCCCCATTCAGCTGAATAGCCCATGCATCAATGCTGGAGATTTCAAGCACTTCTTTTTACCAGTCAACTATGGCAGACCTGAGACTCTACTACAGGTACAAGGGATGTTATCGATCAAGTTGAATTTTCTGGCATCTATCCTGCACTGCCAGAACAATTGGAGAAAGAAAACAGGAACAATGATACAGGTTGCAAATACTGGTTGAAGAACCTACAAATTCTCTAAAATAGTCTGAGACCTTCCGCCAACTTATGACAGGGAGAGGATGTATCATATATAGATTGAGATGTGATAGATCTCTCTGATTTTAAGTTGAGGCAAACATTAATGCAAGAAAGAACCACTGATCCAAAAAAGTCTTACAGGAAATTCAAGTCGAGTCTATACAGCCAGGGGGATGGGATTCATTCAACCTGTAAGTAGGAGAGAGCAGCTTTAACAGAAATACCTGTTCAAGCTCTGGCCGGCACTGAAGGAGAGGGCATAACCACCTCCTTGCTGCGTTTCCTTGGAAGGTATGGCTATCTATTCCTGAACAATTTGCCTATTTGTAGTAAGCAGATGTGCAAAACATTGTGCCAGAATTGTCCCTCTCAGAACTGTGTCCAAAGACCAACGATCAAACCAAACCCTAATCTACTTTCCTGGTGTGTGTGTACCACTGCATGCACGGATACAGGATGGAAAAATATCAGAAAGAAGGATCATAGTGCGACTGGGAAAAAAACAGAAAAAAAAAAAAAAGACAAGGAGAAATCTTGTTAGGAACTCTCTGCATACTTGCAGGTGAAAGAAAAACCCGATTGAGCACCTTCACCCAAGCCCTAGAACCTAAACCAACGAAACTGAAAATTAGAAGCTTGGTAATCATGAAACGAAGTGAAATTAAAAGAAAATGAAAAGGAGAGATAATATTAGGAACTCTCTGCATACTTGCAGGTGAAAGAAAAACCCAATTGAGAACCTTCACCTAAACCCTAAAACCTAAATCAACGAAACTGAAAATTAGAAGCATATAATTATGAAACGAAGTGAAATTAAATGAGGATGAAGGGGGGGAAAATAAAACAAGAAGGAAAGTCTCTGGTCAAAAGGGATTCAAATCTAACGCTTGATGATACACGCAAAAGACCTCGTCCTCGCTCCTGTAAACCCTAACCCAGCGCTAGTGTCCCGGAAAAAATGGGGGAAAAAACACAGGACAGAAGCAAGAAGAAGACATTCAGGAAAAATACCGTCGACTCGCAGAAGAGTGTCGATGTTTCTTTCTTCACGAAATTGATTGGATAGCATCGCTGCAGCCATCGCGTCCGGAGCTCGGACCTTCGCGCGTCCGGAGCAATACGCAGAGCTTGTTCTCGTTCTTGATCAAGGAAGAGAAGGCAGGACGGATGACAACACGGACGACAACATCCAAAATCTTCATATTGATAATAAACTGATCACTATACGTTGAAGAGGAAAACACAAGATAGATGAAGAAATGGAGAATGTAACCCCAGAAAATCATCTGGCGTTCAATAGCAGCGAAGTGATGTGGATGTAACATGGAAATGCAAATGAAATTTCATCCAAAATGTTAAACTCAGCAATAGTAAGATGGATGAAAGATGACTTCTTGTTCAAAGGCAAGACGGATGACAACATCCAAAATCTTCATATTGATGATAAACTGATCCCATAGTTTGAAGAGGAAAACGCAAGATGGATGAAGAACTGGAGAATGTAACCCAAGGAAATCATCTAGAGGAACAAGAGCAGCGAAGTGATGTGGATGAAACATGGAAATGCAAAAGGAAAATTCATCCGGAATGTTAAAAAGCAGCATGAGTAAGATAGATGAAAGATGGCATCTGTTCAGAGGCGCAGAGGGCTTTGTGCGTCGCGGCGCCCTGCGAGGTATTGGCTAATGACGTCCCCTCAGTACCCTCACGGACGATCTCCCTTCCATCCAGCAAATTGTCATCCAAAAGATTTCCGGGTTTCAGTTCTCTTTTTAATTCTCACCAAGAAAGCGCACAGAGATGGATGACATAGATGAATTTTTGCCAGTATTTCATCCCTAAAGTGTGTGCACACCCGTTAGAGGAGGCGGCCATGTGGAAGAAGGGGCAAGGACTGCCGTTGTGGTGTATTTTCTCGTGCAGCGACAGAGCTCTGAGCCTCGGCATCGCTCGTCCTCTCGGTAAGATTCTGCTCACGATTTCAAAGTCTGAACGCAGGCGGTTTGCCTCCATACTCCTTGCAAAATTTGAAGCATTTTGACTAGTTTTTGAGGTAGTATTGTTCGGTTTTGCCCTTGTTTGTGCCTGCTGTTTGAATTGTTAGTTGTTTTTTGCATTTGCTCATTGATTTTGCATTTTAGATGGGAAGGTTTGTTTTCAAGTGTAGAGTTGTTGTCCTTTTATTCGGGCTTGTTCTGCGATTCATCTGTCTTGATTGTTGTGCTGCGGTTGTGTTTCCATCTTGTTCAACAACCCCGGATCTGGCTTCTGACATCTGTGAGGAGCTTTTGAGAAGAGAGTGCTTTAAAGTGTTTTTAGCCTTCTTGCTGTGCAGCATTAAGGAGGCATGATCCGCTTATTCTTGGACTGTGACTCAAATTGGATTTTAGCTTTGTTCAGGTTCCATGTTGAAGATCCGAACAATAGAGCTCTAGCAGCGTTTGTCACCTCGGTGTGCTAGATAGTAGTCTGCCATGAGGCCTTCTCGCAGCGGTCTCTGAGGATGAACAGATTCTTGTCTTGCAGGTTTTGAAATCGAATCCGATCTGCTTGGGGCATGCTATAATCGGGTCACAAGATGTCGACAGTTTTCAGCGGCGATGAGATTGCTCCTTTCTTCGGCTTCATTGGAGCTGCAGCTGCTCTTGTCTTCTCGTGTACGTCTCTTTCTCGGATCCGCGGTGCTGCACAGATTAGGTCTTCTATGCATTCTATCTTGACATCAATAGTGTTTATGAGAAGATCAGTTATTGTTGACCCATCAGAGAGGTTCATCTCTTGACCTTTTCTTTTGTGTCCAGCAGCACACACATCGTTAACATATTAGTGTCATCTGCTTTTTTACCAGTATCCTCTGTTCAGTGTCTTTCTGTGCCAAGGTGAAAGTGAGAATAGCCACAAGGGCCTCTGTTTTCATCCCTGTTGTATTATTTATAGTCCTGCAGAAACCATTCTAGCATAGCATGAAAACTGGCAAGGACCATGTAGTAGATTTAGGTCTTACATTGGTGTCCATGAATTTAAAAGACTTTTGCTTTTTCCAACTCTTTTATTTTTTAACAGAACATGACTCACACCTTTTGCATGGAAGAAGAGAATCAGATTTTTTTGCTGAGTCCAATTGAGAGCCACATGTACAGGCTTTCAGCTGTAGATAGGAACATGAGTACATGATGTATAACCAGTTATGGTGATTCCTAGGGCCTCTTTTGTACTTGCTTATGGGGATGGTTTAGGGCAGAGCTAAGTGCCACATGCCAGTAGTATCCTGAAAGTGATTGAATTGCTGGTCAGGTAAACACAGTAGAAAGTAAGAGCATTTGAAGATATGTGAATGGATGTATAGCTGTCCTACACATTTACTGTATTTGACAAAGATTAGGAAACTAATTGCTTTGTTTTCAGGCATGGGAGCTGCTTATGGGACAGCAAAGAGTGGTGTAGGAGTGGCCTCCATGGGTGTTATGCGGCCAGAGCTTGTGATGAAGTCAATTGTGCCTGTAGTCATGGCAGGAGTGTTGGGTATCTATGGCCTCATTATTGCAGTGATTATCAGTACTGGAATCAACCCAAAGTCAAAGCCCTACTATGTGTTTGATGGCTATGCACATCTTTCATCAGGCTTGTCTTGTGGCTTGGCTGGTCTCTCAGCTGGCATGGCTATTGGTATTGTTGGTGATGCTGGTGTCAGGTTTGTCTCCCTTCCACTTCCATCCATATTTCTTATTTCTTTTTGATATTTCGACAGGTTTCTGGCCACCTTTTATATTACCTAAAGTTAATGAAGTCCCTGGGTGAGGAGATTTTGTGAAGGATTTGTATCATGATTACCAAGGATAGGCTCATGTTCACACAATAGAGAGTGCATGGCCATGTAAGACTGCTCTAAGGTAGCTGACATTTTTGAGTTTGTCCTTGTACAGAGCAAATGCACAGCAACCCAAGCTGTTTGTTGGTATGATCCTCATCCTCATCTTTGCTGAGGCACTGGCTCTATATGGACTTATTGTGGGAATCATCTTGTCTTCTCGTGCTGGCCAATCACGAGCAGATTAGGGTACCTATGCTTACACACTTGGCTCTTTCTTCAGGCAACTTGTCTTTGAGTAAAATAGTGGATGTCTATGGTGGTCCTGTAGGTAGGCCTCTCAATTGGCTTGTCTTTTGGACATTTTTCAATTGCATTATTATATCAAGCTGGCTTCTGCAATGCCCATGTTATGAATTTTTCATACACCAGGCTGAGTACTGCAAGTTTTACCTTTGCCACCTTTCCTGGTTATCAGGTCCTTTTGTGGCTCTCCCCATTTTATCTCTCTGCTTTTCTCACCTGCCTCAAGAAGTGTTCTCTTAACAGAAGATTGCTTTAAGTTCAAAAATGTGCCAATGTATCTTACATTCACCTTGTTATATGTCATGTCTCAAAGGGACAGTTGGGTATTATAATAGCTCAAGTTCTGGAAATATGGAGGTTTGCATCATTTGGGGTTCCTATGTTCCAATTCAAAATTTGTCTATTCATCATTTTAGGTCATGCTTTTATTCCCCTTGTGCTTATTTGTTTATGTTAAAAACCCATTAATTTTTTTTTCTGTGTTGAATATAAGGGAACTTCCTCTACACCTAGAGTGCAACACACATCCAGTAACTAAGGACAATGATATGGACCATGAACTTTCACTCCAGAAAAACACCTGGAGCAAATCATTTGAATGCAGGAGGAAATGGCACTCAGTTAATGCCAGGAAGTACGGTTTTGCAGTGGCTGCATTGTCAAAGATCTTGGAGTACTCTAAAAGCCACTTGCTCCATGACGAGTGTGATTAGCACTGTGCCATGAGTCATTCCAGAAAGCTGCATTATCTGGATTGGCAGTTAACAGAAGGTATTTTGGGAACATGCAGCTTATGACAATGAGGTTATGTTATTGGTCTTCCTTGGTCTTCCTTAGTGAAAGTGCTAAGATTGAGATGCCCATGATACATACCAGGCCTGTGAGCCATGCAAACTGCTTTCCTTACAAATGTGCACCACTGTGCAGGAGTTGCAATAACACTGCACCAGAATCAATTATGTTTTGGCATACGTTCATCACACATTTCATGTGGATAGCATTTGCATTTACTTGTCCATCTTCCAGGATTTGTAACAGCAGAAGAATATATTCTTATTTTACTACAAACTGGCACTACATGGGCCTGCTTCTCCTCTATTCCAATGCAATACTTCAGCACCTCAATGTGCTCTTGGCATGTGTTGACAAACCAACCTGTAACAATAGAAAAACATGAGCTATTTCTCTTCAATATATAGACATCCATCTGCAAATTTGAAGTCACAGAGGAGAATAATGCAATTAGGCTTTGCAGCAAGCCGAGCATTATTCAGGTCGCTGAAGCAGGCATGATGACCTCCTCTAATCAGTGACCGCACAGTAGTATGTTTTCACAAATGCTGGCCATGGGCCTTGTGGTGTAAAATGCCATGCCCAGTTAGGAAAGAGAAGACAAACAAATAAACAGTGAGACAGAAGACATTCATGGGCGCATAAGAAGAGGTAACCTCTAGAGATGTGGTACCCTGAAAGATGTACAAGTGGGAGGGATTTGTTCCTACTGCACTATTGCAGGCACAGAAGCATACTGCAGTGCCTGTAGTCACTGTCTCCATCTGCATTACATTAACACAGAGTGAGTATCTGCAATCCCAGGGACAAGTGTATGAAATCCTCTTAACAGTGCATTTTGTCTCCTATGACCAGCATATCAGAAGTACACTTTGTACAAGACTCATCTGTACACCAATAAAGGCCTTGGGAGCTTTGGTGATCTCAAACAGGAGCTTCACATATTTCTAATTTTTGTCCTTCTCTTCTCTCAAAGTGAGTGCTGGAGCTTACAAGTTGGCCCAAAGTTGTTGTGTGATGTGACCTAAGTTCTTCCAGCTGACCCTTCAGGTCCTGTGCATCCCATTCAGCCATATTGACACCTGCATCCTTTTCTGACTGTAGCTCTTTGCGGCTATTTGATAATGTCTGAACATTAACATACAGAGGTTTTTGTCTGGACAATTGAGAGTTGGTACCTTGGATTTCACACAAACTGTGCACCTGAATTGAAAGTTGTCCTCTGTTCATAGGGTAGGAGTCAACATACAACTAAGACTTTGGAGAGTGTATCATTTTGCTATGAAGACCTCAACCTTTGTCTCTTTATGGTTGATCTGTGCACTCAGCTCAGTTTCCTGAGAGCAGCCCAGTATTGTCAGAACCAAATGGCATTGTTCCCACTTAACAAATCAAGTTAATTGGAGAACACAAGACCAACTCCAGTTCACAAAGAAGTGAAGGCACTTTTAAGGTCTACAAAAATTCCTCAAGTCTGACATTCTCTTGTAGCAGCAGCTTCAAGCTCTCTCTGATGCTTCACATTTACTGCTTCCATATCTTTCTCCTGGCAGAGTCATGATTGTAATGATAACTTGTTTAGAACTGAAAACTATAGTTCTCAGCACTATCACATCAGAAGACATTCAATAGGTCATTCTCTTCCATTATACTTCTTAGACCAGGGAATGTACTAGTGCATTTTTAGAGAGTTCTCCTCAGCAGTTGAGAATTTGACTCTGGCATTTGCAAACTAATGCTTTGAACCCTAATCAGTAAACGCTCAGGAATCCAAATTTTTTATGCATCTTGTTTACATATGCATGGCAACAACAGACAAAGGATAAGGAGAAGAAATCACCATGCCTTAATTGATTTCCGAGCAACCATACTGATTGTCATGCCCTTCAGTCTGCTGATCACACGAGACTTTTTCCACTTTCCATGACTTAATAAATATCTGTAGTAGTACTGCTGTAGATCGTAGCAAGAGGGGTGCCTGCCGTAGAGATCTGTAAACACTGTGTATCCATTGATCTACTACACCCCTCACAGCCTCTGAAAATTTCTCGCAAGTGTTGAGAATCGTATGGAGAGAAGATTCGGAACAAATCGCCAAGAGATCTCACACACCCACAAGTGTAATTCATGCATATCTTTCTTTCCCATCCCCCCTGAATCCAAAAACTATGGAAGCTTAGCAGTGAGAATGGTACTCGAGCTCGACCCTCGAAAGCCGAAGTGCGATGAGCAACGCTCCGCTGCCCAGTCTCGGCCGAAGTTCCCCTCCGTTCCCTGATAGTGTTCTCCCACACGAAAAATAAAGACCCAAAAAAGGGCAGACCATGAAAGACTACAAATTGGGTCTGCATGTCTGCATCGTTGCACAGCCCCTGAGCCCACGCCCATCTACCGTAGCAAAAAGCCTGCATTTGCCTCGTGCCCGGGGTAAGAGAGCGAGAGAGAGAGCGAGAACGAGACCTGAGCCCGTGCCCATCTACCGTAGCAAAAAGCCTGGATTCGCTTCATGTGCCCGGGGTAAGAGAGCGAGAGAGAGACCACCGAGGCGGGACAGGGCGGAACGGTTGCCGTTGCGTTTGTTGTGGCTGGGCTTTGGAACCTATGCCTGCACATGCCTCGACATGCTCACGGGCTTGTCTTGTCGTATGCCTCCACTTGGAAAGGGAATTCTCCAGACAAATTATTACTATCCACTTCTCCTGCTAGTTTCAAAACACGATTTTTCTTTGTGCTTTTCCATTTGACGCTTGAATCTTTCTTGCTTGCTTGTGCTGGGAGTTCTTGCATTTCTCGCATTGTTCAATGCTGCGGAACTCTGGGAAGCTGTTGCAGTTCTTGAATGGCTTAATATGGCTCCTGTTGTTAATCAAGATAGACCATTTTCAAGCAAAAACAGTGTAACCTTCCGGTGTTTCAGAATCTTTCTTGTGCTACAAGAGTGCCTTCAGGTAATTTTGGCACCATTGCTGCGCAAGATCCGAGCTTTTCCAAATATATTAACTGTTCTGATGTGTTGTTGCGGTGTTTCTTTTGATATATGTGTGCGATGCATAAAGTCTGCGACTTGTTGTGATTTTGTAATTGCTGTTCAGCATCTAGTAGTTGATCGGAGACGTTAAGTTCTTGGATGCGGATCACTTGTCTTCTTTCAGTTGCCATTTCAGATAGATTGAAGGCGAAAAGATTGTTGCAGTAAATCTCCCTGAATGCTGCTGCTGCTGCTGCAAATCTGATAAGGCTGCTTGATGGAGGAATGGAAAGACCTCGAACCAACGAAGCGGAACAACATTCTTGAAAATACCGCAAGCTTCTTGGATTCCTCCTATGAAGGAACTGTATTCACCTTTGCAAGCACTAGTGCTGGGACCACGGAATCGCCAAGGTCGAAGCTTGTTCAAGAACCGGCAATTCCACCAACTGTAGTTTTAGAGAGGGGAAAGATGATGGATCATGAGATGCGTGAGATGCGTGAGAGCTTGATGTTTCCTGAGGTGTGGCAGCCCCGAGAACGACGCGAACACAAGGAAGAAATAATTGCAACTGATGAGAAAACAAAAGCTTTTGATCATCATGGTGAGGAAAATGTGGAGGCCAAAGAAAGATCGGACTCTAGTATACCACCAGATGCTCGATATTCGATTGAGGAAGAAGAAAGTCAGGTACCAAAATCAAAACAGGAAGAAGCAAGAGCAGGTTGCTTAGACGGACCATCCGAATTGCTTCCTGAGTTGAGCGAGGGATACAAGGATACAAGGCAATCAGAGAAAGACATGCAATCAGACCTCTTTTCCTTTGCAAGCACCCGTGTCAATGAACGTGAAAGAACCATTGCAGAAGGCGCAAATGGTCAGAGGGCGCAAGAAGGTCAAGGAGCACAAGCGGACCCAAAAAAAGGGAGAGAATGGCCCAAAAGGGAGGAGATGGATTTCCTCACCCGACCTCTGGCCTGCAGCTTCATCTCATTCAAAACTGGAGCATCAACAACAGAGCACACTCACGAAGCAAAGTTTCCAGTAAGACAGAAGCATTTAGTACAGCACTTGCAATCCGATACTAAGCATGCGAATTTGGAGTTTCCTTGCTTGAAGGCAGTGGGCTTCCTTTCTCCTTATGTTGAATCCACCATGCTGACCATTGAACCTCCAGAAAGAAGCATGTCAGAGGATGAAACCTTCAATGAGGCACTTGACTCTGCTTTGTGGAGTGGTGTACGAGGAGCAGAAGCAAGTGTTGACAATGGTGCTTTGAAATTTGGTCACAGCAAACTGAATGGCACCAAAGAAAGCTCTCTGTCCACAGAGGACCAGAGCTTTGCATCCAAAGTGGTGCAGTGGTATGGTTCTGCAGAACACAAGATCGAACCGTTGGCTTGTTCAAGACAAGACAGTGGTCTTCACAACAGTATGCAAGAGCTCAATGCTCACCCTGTATCAGCTACCTCTTTCTTGATCAACCAGGTAAATGTAAGCATGATGTAGACAAGCACACTGCATTGAACTTTTTGCCGATAGCTGTGTTAAAGAAATTTGTGAACTCAGTCTCTCTAGAAAAGAAAAGACAGTGCAACAAAATTGTGTTGTGTGACTCCAACACAAGGTAATCTTGAATTTGGTTGTTTTGTTGGTGGATTTTTGTCTATCAAGTCCCATGTATTGCAGCTGTTAGTGTCACATCTCTTGATGTGTTGAGGAGGTGTGGATGACACTTTTTAGTAAGGAGTTATATTTTTTTCCGCCTATTAAGGCTTACAAAATTGTTGGACTCGCCACACAGATCCATTTGTCTTCACCCAGTGGATCATTCTTCCTTTCAGGTACAATCTGATGATAGCAATCCATCTCTGGTGGAAGAAGAAGGTTCTGCCCTGGATTATAATGAGCAAGAGACAAGGGATGGACAGAAGGTGCAAAATGCAATGTCTTCAGAGTCACACATTTTCAATTTCAAAGGGTGCAACATAGAGCATGGAGACAGTGTGCCGCAGTTAGTACCACAAGAGGATACATTGCCATTCCTGGACAAGGCATATGCTGGCCATATGGGTTCCAAGGCACCAAGGAAATCTACGACAGAAACTTCCAGTTCTGGTGATATTGGGAAGGGGATCATCAACCTTGGTCATTCAGACACAGGCCCACTTCAAAC
>Ga0116228_10004442_pt1 | contig 12436 bp, 11 predicted proteins | sample S1TSphfallax_2_FD_89694 | JGI IMG/M metagenome (GOLD analysis project Ga0116228, IMG submission 89694) | Host-associated microbial communities from peat moss isolated from Minnesota, USA - S1T2_Fc - Sphagnum fallax MG | ecosystem: Host-associated > Plants > Peat moss > Unclassified | place...
CATATCTTAGTAGGTTTATAGTTTTCAAGCTTCCCTTGTCCCTTTGTCCCTTGTACCTTGAGTCTAGTCCTTTATGTCACATTGAAGCTTTGTGGAAGTAATGTCAAAAGTTTCACCCCTACTACAAACTTTCTTTGTGTGTTTGAGCATATGTGGTGTAAGCTTTGAGCTTTGAGCATTTGAGGTTTGAGGTGTAAGCATCTAAGGTTTGAAGTATGAGATATGAGTATAATCATTTGAAGTTTGGGGTTTGAATGTCGAAGGTTTGAGCATTTGAGGTATGAGGTTTGATTGTTGAAGGTCTAAGTGTTTGAGGTTTGAACATTTTAAAATTGAATGTGTAAGGTGTGAAGTTCAAGCTTTAACCCTTGAGTGTTTGAGGTTTAAGGTTTAAGTGTTTAAAGTTTGAGGTTTAAGTGTCTGAATGTTGGGAACTATCTTGACCTTGAGAGAGAAATGAGAAGGGAAGAAGTTGGAGCTCTGAACTCAAAACCTTAAACTCAAATATTCAGTAGTTGTAGTTGTTTTAAAAGTCATAGTTTGATGTTGTAGTGTTTAAATGTTGACTCTTTTGTGACAAGTAAGAGGTTTTTAATTTTTTTTTTTCAATTTTTACACAAATTTCATGCAACTTGTCAAAGTTGCACTTACTGTTTATAGGTCATTTTCCATTTGCTTGTAGGTCAAACTTCATGGGGTTTGGAACTCAATAATTTGTTGGGTTGGACTTCAAGGTTTTGGAATTCCATAATTTGTTAGCTATGTGTAATGTGCATAGTTCATGTGCACCATGGCTATAGAAAACAATTGTGGTGTTTGGAGTGTTGATGGGGTTGATGGACCACATGTATGTGAAGATGTGGTCCCAAACATTTCATTTTTAAACATGAAAAATGTATGCCTAGAAATTGGGAAGTCCTTAGAAAATGATTTATTGCAACTTGTAGTTATAGAAGTTCAAGCTATATTTTGGAAACCACACCAATGAAATTCCATTTGCTGGGTTTTTTTCGCAATGAATGATGATTTGCTTGTGGATTTTGAAAACTTACAAATGTTGCAATGTATTGTTTATAGATTAGAGAAAGCAATACATAATTTTTTGTTCCAAAGTTTTATTTTGAAAAAGAGCTTGATTTAGTATAATAAAATTAATGGGATTATTCCCATATTACTCCCATGAAGATTCATGTTGATTATGTGCATCCCAAGTTGTCTACTCAAAGTAAAATACAGCTTGTAGAAAAGGAAACAATGGGTGATGAAAATCATGTGCAACGACAAGGGAAAAAAAAGATTAGGACCTCCAATTGTGTTATCGCCATTTATGTTGGGTCCACAAACTTTTACAAAAAGACGAATGAGGCACAAAAAATGTTTATTGAAGATCTAGTGCTCTACATTTGCAACAGTTATTGAACATTTTCCACCATTAAAAACATTTGGATAAGTAGGTTAATTTTATGCTAATGTCGTTGAACTTCATTTCTTTTTTAGACTGTTCTTATGGATGAAGTGCTTTGTGTAATGGTTGAAAAAACCTTGGATTTGCTTATGGGTGTAATCATGAATTAGAGCCAATTTGTTTATTTTGTTTCAAAGGACTATAGTCCTTTTGCTAGAAAACATTTTTTTAGATAAAGAATTTTTCAAATTTTTTTTATAAAAATTATTGCTTTTACTTATTATAGTTTTGCTGATATATTACATATTCTTTGTTAATCATTTTTTAATAAATATGATTTTCTAAAAATGTAAGATTCTACATTAAATTTATGTGTTTCATTTTGAAAAATGATCACAATTTCAAATCATGCCAAAACATGTTTTTTTTTTAGGTTTATTCTTTTGTATTATAATTTACAACTTTGTTTTAGACACCTTTTACATTGGATCACATTTACATGTCATAAAGGACTCATGAATCAAATAGACCTAAAATTTCAATTTCTAGGGAAAAACATCAAATTATTCCTTACATTTTGAGTGTCTTTTTTTGGTGTCTAATAGTCCCTTATTATTACAAAAAAAATCAACATCAAAGAGTTTTTAGATTTGAAAATCAAGGGCCCCTTTGTGAAATTAATAATGTTTGATGGAACACCTACTCAACTTTAAAGGTCCTTTGCTCTAATCAAAACTCAAAATCAAAAGATTCAATGGTTCAATTTAGATTTTTCTATATCCATATTAATCATAAAACATAACTTGCCATGATTAACATGCCATTAAAGGGGCATGACATAGGCATATATATATGTGTGTGTGCAGTTTTGAACATGATTTGACATGGTTTTTGGTTTGTTGTTTCGCAATTTCACCCTTATACTTCCAAGCCTTGCACATGCAACCACTATTTCTTGTAATTATGATCTTTGGATGTCTAAAGGTGATGTGGACACTTTTGCTTTGGTGATAAATTTTTAAAATGAATCATGGATCCCTATGTATGTTACTATGGGCTTATTTCAAGTGCATGAAACTAGTGGTCAAAGAATGGTTATTCAACTTGAATCATTACTTCCAAAATTTGGATTGATGCATTGTGATTGCATTGTGAAAAATGAAAGCAGTAATTTGATAGCCATGGCATCCACCTTGCGCCCCATCATTAATTGTGAACCTTTGAAAATTATCAAGGTTTATGAAGGTACATGCTTTGGGTAGGTGATCTTTAGCTAGTATGCTACTAATGACGATAAGGTTTTTAAAGGTTTAATGCATGTTAGTGTGAAGGATGCAGAAGTTGTTTTTATAGAAAACAATTACATGGATAAAGAAATTTGGGAAAAGCAAGCAAGAATGAAAGAAGATTTGCATTGAACATGGGATGCCACCTCAAAAAGTTAAAACCCTCATCAAAATTATATTTTCATCCCAAATCATCATGTTTGAAGAGACATTGATGCAATCACAACTTGTTTTATGAATAAATCTAGTGGTCATTGTTTATTGTTTGATGATTTGACTACAACCATTACATTAACTATTAAGTTGTAATTTGAAATGACTAAAAATGTTGCAAGTTTCAAATGGGATAGAAGCTTTGGGTGCATTTGATTTAGAACTCATTTTCCAAAATCCATGCGAAAAGAAATTATGAAGGTTGTGAAACCTTCTTTCCAATTTTTGATTTTAAAAAATTTAAATCAAGTTCATAAAATGTTTGTCATAATGATGGATCCTCAATTCAAATCATTATGAGTTGAAAATTTGGTGCCCACATGGGAATGCAATTTGACTCACTTTCAAGTATGATTTGAAAGTTGCGATTCCCCTTTTCATGGCATGTTCTGAAACCTTGAACCCTACTGTTGAAACTTGCACATCTACTAGTGATGATGATAACCTTGAAAATGAAGGTAATATGTTTGGGGTTGGAACATCCTTTGAAAAGTCTTTTCAAGCACTTGTCAATGGAAAATTATCTTTGTTTATGAAGCTATCCATACCTTTTACTACATGCGAAGATCTTTTTATTTGGTGGCATAACCATGAAAGGTAGTCTCCAAATGTGGCATTTTTAGCCAAACAAATCTTTGGCATTCCAAGGTCATAAATTAAAACAAAAAAATGTGTTTACTTTTGCTAGAGTATTGATAGCTTTGCACTAATGCCACTTACAAGCGAAAACTTGGGCATGATCATTACAATTGTCAAAACTTGGCCTAATGATTCGCATGTGCGTTGTGAATTATATGCCAAATTGGTTTTAATTCTTTAAGGTGTACCAAAATCTTGTCACAACGTCACCTTTTTTTTTGTCTTTTTTACCTAGACCTTTTTTATTATGTAAAGACCCTATGCCATATAAAGCCAGGGTAGCCTAGGTAGCCAATGTTGTATGTGTGAGGACTTGAATCTTCACCTCCACTTTGGGGAGTCAAGTCCTTACCATTAGACTTCCATTCAAAAGTTGAAAACTTTTATCATCATTTTGTAATATACTTGATTGAATTTTTTGTTTTGATGTACATATTGTAACATTCATCAATAAACTTTGATATTTTTGTATTGCTTATTTAAGTAGGAGGTTACTTAAATATCTACTTAAATAACATGTAGGTATCTACACTTAGTAGGTTATTACATGCTATTAACTCAATTAATAAATAATTAATAAAAATAAATAGAAATGATTAATTAATTACTATAAATTATTAATTAACTAATTAATTAATATTTCCTATGAAATACTAAAAATTAATAATTAAATAGTAATAATATATTACTAATTATTGATTATTTAATATGAATTAATAATTATCAAATATTATATAATGAATTACTATTAACTAGAAAACTAGTTTAAAATAAATTCAATTATCAATAATTATTAACAATTATATATTGGACTAATATTAATTATTATAAATTACTATCAATTCTTAGCCAGATAATTAGATAAATTTGATAATTCAATAATAATTATTATAGATTTAATAATTTAATGGATAAGTTATTTATTGGTTATTAATTAACATTTATTTGGTGATTAATTAATCATATAAATTATTGAGTATTAAGTATCAGTTATTAAATATCAGCTAATTAATGTATTAAGTTTAAGTATCTACATGTGCCTAAAGGTACATGTAAGTAGCCTATTACATTTTATAAATACCTATTAGATGTAATATGCCTAACCTAAGGCCCATTAGCTATGAATTTAGGTTTGGTATGTACCTTAGGCAAAATAAACTCGTAAGTTAAGTAGCCAAATTAATATGGTGGATTTGATTAAGTTTCAAATCACAATGGCCAATTTGATTAGTTTTAAATCACAATGGTCATTGAGTATGGTCAATTCATCTATGCCTTGGTCATTTTGATGGACCTTCGGCCTTTTTGACCAAATGTTTGGTTTGTTGCATAGTAAAAAATGTCACTTTAGTCAAATGTTTTAATCAAAAGTAATTTGGGTTTTTCATGCCCTAGGTTTTTTGTCAAAATGACCATCCCCCTTGGTCAACATGAACATTTTAGTCAAGTTGGACCTTTTAAAAAGTCACATTTTCTTGTGGTGAATAGTAACCACACAGTCACGGGGGCGTTTAGGGTTTTGAATTGGGGATCTTTTGGGAACCTAATACCTTAAGATTGATGACCTCGATGATGCCACTTGGGGTAATTTGCAATTCTTTCATTACATTTAAAAGAAGAACGTTGCGACATTACCACTACAGTTCTCTCCAAAATCTAGACCTCTCTTTCGTTGCATTTGAAAGAAGAATGTTGCAATGTTGTTGCCACAGTTCTCTTCGAAGTCTAGACCTCTCTCTCACCAAATCTGAAAGAAGAACATTGTAGCCTTGTCATCACAATTTTCTCCAAAGTCCAAACCTCTCCTTGCTTCTCTTTTCTCTCATCATTTTCCTTTAGGTTTGTTTCAAGTTTTCCTTCTTTGTCACTCTTTCTATGTTTGTTTCTATTGGAGAGCTCTTGAGCTCTAAATAGTGTCAACCAAACTCAACTAATTTCCAATCAAACATCTTAACTATCTAGCCAACAATAGTAGCAAGGTAAGGAGTTTGAAAGTTCCAGAATTCTTGTGATTCTATTTCCTACTTCTCGTAAAAGAAATTTCATGACCTTGTTCTTCTAGGGTTGCTCCTTGTTTTCAAGCTGTAGATGTTGGTAATTAGGTTATTGAGTTTCATAGTGTAGAGGAAGAAAGTAGACTAGGGAACTTGCCATGGCTGTTTGAAATTATGCTTGAAAAATTGGCCATGGTTGGTCTCACTATGTTGGTTGCAAGGAAGGGTTTAGGAAGTTATGACCAAGAATAATAGCATGCACAATAAGTTAAGCAATTTTTTTTCTTGACCCTAAGAAAACATGGTGGTGGGATTTCTAATAGGTAAGGAATGTAGAGTGACATCTATGGCATGGAGGAAGTTTCTGTGGCAACATAAAAACTTGGATCTAGCAATAACACAAGTTTGTAGATAATAATGAAGCAGGGTGGTTCACTCACTAGATACGCTTTAATGGGGAGTAATGGTAGTGAGAATTCAAGTGGGCAAATAGGGGGAGGTGACCATTTTTAACTTACTCCCACAACTTTCACATGGTGGTAACAACAACAACAAGCACCATATGTTGGGGTTTCACCTCCTCCCTACCCATGTCCCTTGCACATGCCAAGGCAAAGAATATCCTAGGCCAAAGACTTTTGCATGAGAATCATTTTAGGATCATTATAAGACTTGCAAAATTTCATGAACCAACATTGCAATCTTGGTTGGTCAATATTGCCTTGATGTTATTATGTGCAAATTTTCATGTAATTTATGTTAGGAGGTTAAGAAATGTTGTGCTGTTTTTTTGTGGTAAGGAAATGGACCTACATCAACTCCTTCAAGTTAAGGATTTCTTGGATCATCACAACACAACAGGGATCGCCAATGGTTGGTGTTTGAACACGACATGGTCAAACCATTGATCCACGTTACATTGTAAAGTGGGTAACTAATCATTTGGTGTGTTTACTATTGTAGTTTAATTTCTTTTGGTCTTGTTTTCAAACAAGGTCAGCTTTTGTAGTAGTACATGTGTCCTTTGTTGATGTTGATCTCTTATAGACAACATCCAATTCTCATCAATTGTGATTCATACTTGTAGCTTCAAAATAAAAATAGTAGTAGGAAGAAGATTCCTCCTCATCAAAGTTGCAAGAGGGAAAAGAAAAAACACATAACTTGATATAATAAGATTAACCTATTTGCTTGAAGTAGCTAACACCCACACAAAAACAACAACAAAGAGTTGATTGTATGTGTGTGTGTGTATGTGTTCAAATCTTCTTTTTTTCCAAAACTCTTGAACTTTGTGTTTGTGATTTCTTTACAAGAACATGAATTTGAAAGAGTTTTGCACAAAACTTTACCTTTTGAGGGTGTTTAGCTTAGAAAACAAGCTTGTTTTTTTAAAAATGTAGGGAGCATATTATCATTGGTCTAAAGAATAAACATATACACAACTCCTCTAAGGTGCATATTATTGTATTATGATGTTGAACTATGATGTGGCCTTGAATTTTTTAGTTGCGGGCTTGAATGTTATTAATGAAACTTTAGAGTTTTAGAAGAAGTGACGTGCAATGCACACATTTACAACACTCCTAATTCCAAGTCCAACATTGTTGCAAGTGACATATACTAAAGTATTAAAGGTCTATAGACCTATCATCTTTTACAACGCCTAGTTTAAAACAACATGATGCATGTCATGACCATGGAGAAATATTCCAAGGAGTTGGCCAAAGGGAATTGTAGTTAATGATAAGTTCTTTCCATTCCAGCAATGCAAGTTTTAGTCAAGTTCATCACCTTGGCAAAACAATGGCACATAGTTAAAAACCCCATATATTCCAAATCCAAATTTGCATTTTGTTTCATTCCACATATCTAAGGAGTCATCAAAACCCACCAAAAGCCCTCCTTCACTTACAATACTTGAGTGGAAGGTTGCAATTTTGCTAGGATATGCCCAACAAGCTGCATTTTTTCCTTTCTTTATTGTTTAACATTTCTTTGTCATGCAAAGGTGATTCCTGAACCAAACCCCATGTAACCTAGAAGATGAGTTCAATACCGGCCTTGCTTCAAAGTTACTATGAAATCTTTCACTAGTAGCCTTAACAAAAGTAACAGACCATGCCCCATTAAACTTAGTTCTATCTTCTTTCTTAATTTTCCTTTGAGTTGCTTGCTTAGCTTGGGTGAACTATGTATCTTCAGCCCTTTTCACTTCCCTTTCTTTAGCTTTTTGCTCCTTTAATTTATTTACAATTTCTTTGTGCATAGCTTTCTATTTTAGAACAACCATATATTAGTTTAATGTTACCACATGTGAATTAGAATAATCCACCAGTGGTTTGTTGCCTTGTCTTTTCCTAGTTGATAATGCAAGTAGTGACAACAAGTGAGTTAATCCAATTTCTTCACTCTAATTTGGACCATTTATGTCTTCTGATTTCGGAATAACATCTTCCAAGTCCACCACTAGTTGATCTTCTTCATGTGGTTCTTTGCTATTGTGCCAAGACTATTTGGCAATTCAACATAGTAATATAGGATGGGTGAAGGTGGGCAATCATGAATAGTTGGAAGCTTTGCTTAAAAGGTGCATGCAATGTTTAGTAACTTTATGGTAACTATAGCCTCACTATTATAAGATTCATATATTGTATTTGAATGGTATGAGAGTTCATGTTCCTCTTGTTCTATTACAATGAATACATCACCTGGACCAAATTTTTTAACCATGGCTACAAGATTTAATGGCTAGATCTTATAAACATTAAACCTTGATTTTATGTTCCTTTTTTTCATGGATTTTCTAAAGGCCTTGTCCACCCCTGTTTCTAGTGTAGCTTTGTTTGGTTTAAGATGTTTTTCGCCATGGTAGAGTTTTTCTTTTTTTAAAAAGTTACTTTGAATGGTTTGAAGTAGGTGACATTTAATGGTTGTAGCACATGTGAAGTATGAGTAGGTAAGGTGAGCATGTCTAACCCAACTTTTGCTACTTGTTTGAATGCTTATGTAATAACATGAAAACCATGCCTATCTAGAATCAAAAGATGTTGATTTTTTTGAAAAACCTCAAAATAGATCTAGCAAAAAAACCAACCACTGCTTGAAAAGGTAAGTTGTCATCTAAGCCTTTTTCTACATTCCCATGCTTGTTCTTGGTCTACAATCTCGAATGTAATCTTCTCACATCCTTGAACCTTTGATAATGTAAAGTGCAGGTAATGTTGCCCTTATAACGTTAATAACACAATTCACAATCAACCATTCCCGAGACATAAGGATGGTATTGTTAACATTTTGTGAGCCTTGGCCAAAACCCTAACACCAAATGGACACCCCGGTTTAATTCTTGTTTTGTTTGAATTATAAATGTAATCTAATGCATATTTGTGTTGCATGCACAAATTTTCCAAGTTGGAATAGAAGGTATGGCATGCTTCCCTAGTAAGTCCTTTTGCCTTAGAAACCTCCAATCCTTTGGCAAGTCGAATATTAATATCTAGATGATGATTTTAAAACCAATACCACTAGCTTGATCTTGGAACATCGTTTTGAAAATGGGGTAGGTCTGGTTTGTGTGACTTTAACAACCTTTAGCTTCAACTATTGTAGAGTGATAAATAATCCAATAGTTTGCATGTACAGAACCCAAGTGATAATTGTTACATCTTCTTGTTTTGTTAGTACACCTTGGGGTCCCACTTTCTTGTTTTTGGTTTTACCATTGAGATGATCTAAAAATGAGGTAGGGGTACATTCACAAAATAAGGAGCCAAGGGTGCACCCTTAGTAAGGACTTTGGTGACTACTTATTTTGAAAGATTTTGGGTATATATTAAAAATATTCCATTTGTAATTTGCAAAAAATCATAAGAAAGTCCTTTTGACTCAAAAATTTGTTACATTGTATTCTCATTTGAATATGTGTTTTAAAAGGATCTCCAAAATTATGCCATTTTCAAATCCTTTAATAGTCATTTATGAGTTTTTTCAAGGAGTAAAATCATTGTAAAACATTAGTTATAGTGATTAGTCAATGCTTTTGAGAATTCAAATTTCATTAGATTCATTTCAAATTATTACACATGTTTCCACAACATATTAAAAACATTATCATCAAAATGCATAAAAGAAATGTGTAATATTAATTTTTTTTTGACACAAAAACATGAAAAACAAAGCATTGGTTACAATTCTTATGGCTCTTATATTTGTGAATGTACTTGTAAGCGGAATGTTCCAATACTTGGCTACCTTTTGTAAAGAAGTGTGTCCCCTCTCCACTATGTCCATGGTATCTTTATAGATGTTGATATGTCCCTTTGGCCTGCTTAATTTCATTACGTACTATGTTAGTTTTGGTTGATTTTTGTATTTCTATTATGGGAGGATGGCATTGTTGTTGTGCTGATGCTTAAGTTGGTTGTGATTGTGGAGACATGTTGTGGAGGTCAATTCTCTTGTTTTTCACCAGTGGTATTTGAAATGCCATTTCGTCGTTTTCATGGCGCATTCAAATGTGTTGTAATGTAGTTTGTTAATGATGCACCCTAGCAAGTTGTGATGATTGTTGTAGGGCCCAACTATGCATTGGTGCACTCATCTTAGCTTTATTCCTCCTGGTCTTAATTTCCAAGCATTCGAACATCTCAATTTAGGTCCTACTAGAAGTATAAATCTATGTTTTTTGTATGAAAACCAAGAAACAAAAAAATGTGTTAGATCAGATAGTGTTCAAGTGCATGTGTTTTTAATTCTTCACTTGAAACAAACAGTTCACAAAATTTAGCAAAGTCGGCCCAATCTAATGTGATGTCAATTATGGATGTGCAAGCAACTAAAATGTATCTCAAAGTGCAGCGTGAGGGAAAAGAAAGAAATCAATGACTCGTGCTAATACTAGAGCATAACATTTGCTTTGGGAATGTTGATTGTTGAATTCAACGATAGTAGAAGTAGTTTGAGTACTTGATATTATACTCTTGTACTAGCTTTGGTATACTAGTCATATTTACCTTTTTTTGCACTATTTCTATTCCTTCAAGCTCTTCTACTTCCTCTTTGACTACAAATGTAATAGCAAATCTTTATACTTTCTCCTTAATCTCAAATGTAACAAGGATTTTTTTTCCAACATCCCTTGCATTAGGGCGGAGTTTTATTATCTTCTTGATCTTAGTTTTAACTAAATTACTGCGTAATCCCTTATTGATCTTAGATTGTAATCTTTCTAGAAAATGTTGAAACTCTTGCAACAAACTTTCACCTTGATGTGACATGCTTAGTCTAGAACTACAAGGTTTTAAAATAGGAATACAATGCAAAGTTATGTGATATCTACCCTTACCTTGTTATTTTGTGACTTTTGGTGGGAAAATGTCATATGTGAATTTTGGTGGGAAAGTCTATAATGGATTAACTTGGTTTTTGATCCAATGGTATCCAAGTTGTCCTCCCTAGTTTAATGGAGTTTTTTCTTGTGTGTGATCTATTCTAGCATAGGCCACTTTCTATATTTGTATGTTATGTCTTTTGTTTTCCGTTCACCCAAGGAAACATTTCCAAACACTTGGTTTGTTTTTTGGTGCATGAAGTTTTAAATTAAGAATCATATCATTTTATATAAATGTTACCATGGACCTTTATTACTGAAGAAAAAATTGCACAAAAGTGAAAAAAAAGGTATGTGCTCCAAAATGTTCCTTGTTTTAAGTTGAACATTTTAACCTTTATTTTTGAACATTAAATATCCAAAGGCATTTGAATTTTATAAATTTGAGAACACAAGATTTATGGTCGAACATTCAGTCATGGGTGTTCATTTGAACAATAATCAACATAAGCAAGAACTAATGTTAGTGTTGTAACCCACTAAACATGAGTTTGCTCACTGGCTTTTGATTGGTGATCGGGCATTCTACCTTATGGTATGAGTTTTTTTGTGGAGTGAAAAGCCTTCTGGGGGTGGGTTTTTGTTTCGTTTGTCTTTAAAGAACTTTCAATTCTATGTGTTTGAAACGTAAGGGTGGGGATGTGCATGGGCATTCATCAACATGGTACATTGCCAAATTCTTGAATGAACACCTTTTTTGAGCAAGTTTTTCAATTCTTTGACCAATAACTTGAGTTTTGAAATTGTTAGTATCTAGTTCCTAAATTGGAAAGAGAGCCAACTTAGAATATATAAAATATAAAATTGAACATATGTGTATTCAAACTTCAAAGAATTAATGTGTCATGTATACTTTAATTGCACAATAGATCTCAACAAAAGATGAAACAAAAAGCAAGCTATGGGCTGAAATGGATCTTCACATAAGGTAGTTATTGAATTATATTAAGTAATTAAAATCATGTTACAAGCTTCAATAATCATTAAGAAATACAATTCAAAAAACCAATAATAAAATATAATAATTACAACATGGTGTGTGTGTGTGTGTCTGTTTGTCCATCTTTTACTTATCTTTTCATTTACTTCACACGTTTTAGGGACGATTTTGGTGTCTGTCTGTCCATCCAGGTCCTGAAACCCATACCTTTTCATTTCAGGTCTCAAGAAATGAGGGGTCTGTCTGTTTAGGGACATGGGGCAGGGGTAGGGCAGGGCGGCCAGGGCAGGGCAGGGGCAGGGGCAGGGGAGGGCAGGGCAGGGCAGGGGGGGACTTGCATCGAATCAAACAAAAATAAAATTTAAAAAAAAAATTATTTTCATTATAGAACATATTAAAAAAACTATAATCTTTTTAAAAAGAAAAAAGAAAAAAAATAAATACATAAATAAATACATAAAAACAAAAAAATGAAGATAGACAAAATAAGAATAGAAAAAATAAAAACATGAAACAAATAAAAAACTATAAAAAAGGAATGGAAACAAATGAAACAAGGAAAGGGAA
>Ga0116228_10004444_pt1 | contig 12434 bp, 10 predicted proteins | sample S1TSphfallax_2_FD_89694 | JGI IMG/M metagenome (GOLD analysis project Ga0116228, IMG submission 89694) | Host-associated microbial communities from peat moss isolated from Minnesota, USA - S1T2_Fc - Sphagnum fallax MG | ecosystem: Host-associated > Plants > Peat moss > Unclassified | place...
GTATCTCTTTTCACTTCTTTTCTTGAAGCTTTTGCTTTCTGTGGATTTTTAGCTGCAAAGAAAGCAGTATTACCTACACACAAATGTATGGTCTAAATGTTGTACTGTGATGCACAAATTCTAGGAGGACTTCTTTGTCGGAATACCTTATCATCAGCACATAATGAACAAGAAGACTGACATTTAAGACTCAAAATGTTGTTCATTATGACAGATTGTATGCACTTAGCTCATGGCTGCAGATAAGAGTTGAAATTCATGGTGGTAGAGATAGTTTCTTTCTATCTGATGCAAGCTCGTAATTGGCCCGCTTTGTGGAGTGCTCACAATTAGGATCTATATGAATATCCACTCAGTCATGGTATGGTGAATATGCCCCTTCCATTCCATCAGAAAAACAGACTCCACCAACCTCTAAGAAGACCTATATGGAGCCGAGCCCCATTTAAGTGTTTTTTGATTCAGTTACAATTGGTGACAATCCATGCAACCTGGACCCAGTTGTGGTTGGGCACTTTGAGAAAATAATGCTAATTCACTACCATTTGCAGGAGACTGGTAAGCTGATCAAGGGGACCAAAAATCTAGCATGGTGATAGATAACATGCAGTGTTGTTCCTTTGTGATTCATACATGAATCGGTCTGATTTTGCTATTCCTTGAGTTGTCCTATCAACATTTCATAATTGTAAGTCTTGACACCCAATTACACCCAAATTCTTCTATTCAAATATGTTCCAAACTAGAGTATCATGCTTCAACAATAAGTTGATTAGATTACATTTACGATGGCACACCAACAATCCTTTTGCAATCTCATCCATGTAATTGTCACCCAAAAGAGATTCCTCGCTTCAACCTAAGCTGGTTAGGGTCAACTGCTCTTTCAAATGCATGAGACAGGTACACAGAACATCTTAAAGTCTCGCAAATAGTCTGCAAAGTACCAAATAAGGTGCCAGGACCTCTCCACTCATTGCTTGGGTTGTCCTTATTGAGGTCAAAATTGCATTGGATCCTTGTCTGGTATGGCCTAGCTTCTTCTATTTGCTTTATACAGGAATGCAGCTTTAGTAGTGGGCCAACAGTTGGAATTGGATGAATCGTATAACAAACTGAATCACATGTGAACTCATATGAATCCCACTACTGTCAGAAACTTGCAATGGTTTCCATGTGGGTCCAAAACATCAGCATTCATCTACAGCATGTTAGTAAAGTATATTATACATCCTTATCATGAGATCAACTAATGTAGTTTGCACCCCACACACCTAAGACCAGAAATATTTATTTCTTTAAAGAGAGTATATAAGAGATTCAATAAGCTATGTGGCCTTGTAGGGTACAAGAGCATTGGGTTCCCAAGAAAGGTCTCTGACTGTATTTGTACACTAAGGCTATCACTGCAAGATGGAATCTGAAGAGAAACATTTCATTTGGTAGACAAACATTCACTGACATTGACTGCATAAACTACCTCTAAATGTTACAGCTGGTGCTAGATGTTCGACTGCACAGTAACCATATAAGTTGTAGTTGCTCCAGTGTCCTATATGTAAAGAGAGATTGCTACATGTTTGTCAAGTTACAAAAAGTTAAACAATAGCTGGAAGTTAGAATTTCAATGTACATAACTGGCTATTACCAACTCTGATGGCAGGGTTATTGAGAAGAGCACCAGTTATGGTCACAATCTCTACTCCTGAATAACTCCACATGTTAAGGGAAGTGCTGGACTGAAACATCACATGAAGGTAGAGGACCACATACTCACTATCAAGTTGTGTGATGATAAGTACCAGAGGAATCAAAGAAGGGAAAAAAAGTGTCTACTATGTTTATTCATTCTGTGGAAAAGGTTTGGTAGTTACAGTAGAACAAATTACAAGACATAAGTGAAGTTCAGCCTCTGATGTCTTAAACAATCAACATCTGGAACATCGTAGGTTCATGGAATACATCCACTAAATGCTGGCTGAACTCTGAATTTGGTGTGTTCCATATTCATCTCTGCAAAAGAAATGATGTACAAGATTAATCACAGACAGCAAAAGCATATCAAAAGATAAGTTTTTCTGCAGATGCTGTCAATTCTGTGTTTTCTACTTGCCAACTGTCAATCCATGATTGAAGTGTTGCACTGAACAATCTCAAGAGTCAGTTTGTCCACTTATGCTTCACATACACCATCTTCTTAACTATAATTTGCCCATCCAAGATTTCCACGTCTGTTCAATGTAATGGTACAATCAATAATATGTGATATGTTTGTCTTGACATGACTGGCAATTGACTATTTGTGTTAGATTGCAAATCTGTAATCCATCCTTCACACAAGAGTTATAATGCAATCACCTGTCATAGTAATTCCTCAATGGGGTGACTCCCTTGACTTCTCCACTGGCCACATATGGGAAAGCTCCCTTCCAGAGTGGCAGTCATTGACAACCTTGAGTGCTGCTTCCCTTATCAAGGATTCTAGTGTATCAATTGATTGAGTTGCATCAATGTTCTGCAGTGTTAGAAAAAAACATCATATATGAGATTGGAAAACTTGCTGATAGATCTAGAACTCCAACAGATTCCAGTTTCAATCTGATGAGCCTGATTGCTAAATTCCACTAATCTATCCAGGCATGGACATTCCAATTTACGAAGTGAATATACGAAATCAAAATAGCATACCAACAAAAGCTCATGATAAGGTCCTAAGTGGTAGTTAGAACAGAAGGTGTCCACATACTGTGACTGTACCAACCTGCCAGGTTGAGTCCTGCAGAGATTTGAAGTTTTGCTCAACTTTCTTCTGAAACTCAACTTTTTCATAGCGCTCACCACCATAGCCTCCTCTCTCTGCAGCAGCCTGCAAATTGAGAATGCCCATAGCTCATATGTTCACCCACATGAACATCTACACCCATTCCTCTCATGCTTGATCCATTTCTTTCAGAAACCCTTATGCTTAAGGCATGTGGATACCCTTATGCCAGGCATACAGATACTTTCATAAACCCTGACAAGAAGGCAGAAGTCCAGGCCAGTCTATTCAACCAGGAGCAGCTGATCAGGGTTAGGAAAGCATGCACATATGTTTGCTAACCATTACCTCAGCAGAAATATCAAGGTAAAGCACAAGATCAGGTGCTGGGAGGCCTGCCTCTGGTGCCTGCACCAACTTGCACACTCCCATTAAACTTTGTACATTCTATGTGGTACACAATCACAGCTGATTCTCAAACGCAGTGATAAGAAATCCTATCAAATAGGATGTATGCTGATTCAGATTCTCCACAAGTTTCTGAAGAAGGATGTGATTTTTCCTGCTCCAGGTTTGCTTGTTACATGATCACATTCCCAACCTCTTTTCACAGATTTCCCCCTAAAATAGACCGCGAATCATTCAGGATTCAGAGTGAACAGCAACTCATTTCAGGATGCTCGGGGTTTCTCCAATGCAGCTTTGAGCATGGAGAGGTCAAATGCTTACTTTACACCAATCTAGATCAAGGCCTTTTGCAGCTGAAAATGCAACTCCTGAGTATGAATATCGATCCACCACCAAGGTTGTGCCTGCTCTTAGCTTTGCCTCCATCAAAGCCCTGCCATCTTTCCAACGTTCTCAGTCCTCACCCTGTCATTTCCTTCGCCAATTCTAATACCCTGAACCCTAAACCTCATTCAGTGACCTCCTACTCTTTCAAGCAGATGTTTCTCCTCTCTAGCAGGTGCCATCAACAGTTCTAAAATCGTTGCAATCAATTCCCAAACTCGTTAAATTTCTAATTGGAGAAAGATTCTACATTCCGTTTTCCCGTAATAGACCAACCTTTTTTCCCAGCGATTGGCAGAGAAGAGAAGGTGGATTGAAGCATCGTCAAGATCCATCTGGCTGGACAAGTAGGAGGAAATCATCTTCCCCATGGGTGTGCTGCGATCGGGGAAGCGCCAAGCCTCCACCGATAGGCCTTGCGTATGCAGGAAGGAAGTGAGGCGGCTGCATTGTGAGCTTTTACCACTACGGTCCAGGCCTTCAAGTACTATGAGCGCACCCCTGCGAACGTCTGCCGCAATCGCTCCCATTACTGCTGCTTGTAACGACAACATCAACGAGCTCTGCAGCGCTGCATTATTGTCACCACAACCTAGTTCATCAATATCACACAGTTTCAGCCATCGTTGCAAATCGCACAGCCAAAGTCAAAATGCATTCCACAACATCATCAGGCATGCTTTGTTGTGTCGTCATCTTCACCTCAAAACACACAGAAATGAACCACGGCGTGTTGTCTCTTGCTCTTGTATCGGCAATTCCCGAACTACGACTAGTCTGTTGACTAGAAACTCTCTACTCGGAGAACAAAAAAGATTTTGCTCGATAAACTTGATCCAAAATTGGGAGTGTACACGACGATCTCAAACCTCGTGCTGATTTCTTAACAAATCCAAAGCATCAGCACCAGCCGAGAGAAACTTGATTAGACATTCCTCCTTCTTTCCAAGCTTTGTCCAAAACAGCAACCCCAATAACAATCGGTGCTACTAAACCCTAAACCTGCTGTTCTTCCGGTGTCACTACGGTTGCAGCCACGAGACACTCGTACTGTCTACTCCATTCCATGTTTTGTTGCATCATAAATCACCCAAATTGCTTCCAAACGTAAGTAAATCGATAGTTCTCTGAGAGCTTTTGAAATTTTCTGCACAGCGCAGAGACCTTTATCGTCAACGAAGGCACGAGGTATGGACATGATTCAACAACAGAAATACCTTGAGAGGTAACGTTGATTGCAGGTTGTGTTGAATGCTTCTTCGTAGTAAGGACGTGTTGCAATTAGGTGTGCGATCTGTTGATCGTCCGAGATCTTTCAAGACGCAAAGTACAAGATTTGTGCAAGAAATCATGTGGTGTTTGGAACCAGATTTTTTTGTTTTTCCTTCATGTGAATTTTGATACAGAAACAACAATAGATTCTCGTCATGCTGAGCTCGCTTCAAAACCTGAAATGCTCAAATCTGTATCAACTGTGCAAGACTTCACACACCAGTGTCTGGGTGATTGTCTGAGGGAATCAGGAGATTTCATTGCTGTGAACTTGGACTTCGTACACCTAACCAGAAAATACCTTCTATTATTCAGGATTATAAATCTATGTGAGAAATTATGAATATATTTATATAAAAACCCATTCAATTGGGTGAGCACTGAGTACTAGGCATGTGAAATGAATCAATTTTTGTTCAATTCTAGTCGATGCAAGGATATTATCTCAAGTCACTGATGAATAGAGAAAGCAAACAAGAATTGTTATGTGACTTTTCCATGTATTTTGTACATCTCTTCAAGATCCTATTCCAATATTTCTGCACTCCCCCTCCCCAACCCTTTTTCTTGTGTGTGTGTGTGTGTAAACTTGTCTTGCCCTTGCGCTGAATTTGGACTACCGCATTGTCCACCTTGGATCATTTTGCACACATTCACCACTTGCTGATTTTTGTGTCCAGCTGCCAATTACCAGCTACACTGATGACTAAACTCCAAGTTATAGACTCCACGAAAAGACAAATTGGGCATCTCTAGAGTCTTGCTCGTGAAGGTAGTTTCCAATTACCAAAGCTTGTCATCCTCATCCTCATCACTAGTACCATTAGGAGTTTTTTGAGAAGAACAGGACATCCTAGATTTTTTGATCCTAAAGACCAGCAAATATTATGAAAATCTACATTGGAATTTAGGTTATGGTCCTTGGGTGATATTAGGGACCCAATTTGCACCAAAGATCTCAATGACAGTCTTCAGAAAATCTCATGACTAAGAATGACATTGATAGGAGAAAAAAGGATTTCAAAATATCTAAATTAATCACATCCAAGATAATTTAGATAAAGCCTTGATAAACAAGTTCTAGAGTTAAAAGGTGTCCAAATATGTGTATGTGAGCATGTGTAATAGGTATATAAATTAAAAAAACCCTCTGGCAAATTTGGCAACAAAGATACTCCACCCAACCAAATTTGTGATTGTGATATTCCAGTACTGGCTTACTTTTGTTTGATTCAGGGGTTCCTGTCATGCAAACCTGCCTTGTTTTTGCCTAAGTTTGAAATGTTTGGCTTGTTAGTCTAGAAGATTGCACCAAAAAATCATCAGGTTTCATTTTTTGGGAGCTTTGTTAGGTGTAATTCTCACCTACAAACAGACCTTTGAAATACAACCTTTTGGTTGTCCCTACCCACCAGTTTCTGTTGCAATCCCTTCTTTCTTTTGCATTCCATCTTTTGGTTTCCACTCATATCTGGAGCCTTTCTGTTTGTTGTTGCTGAATATCATGCAACAATCATATTTTCTGAAGTAGCCTTACTTCAGGAATGCTGGTTTGGAGTTTGTATGTGTCATCTGATTCAAAGTTTGAACATACAAAAAAGTTGGCAACATCAGTAATTTGCTAGAGCTAGTAACATTCTGCCAATTGGGTTTTGGGTGGAACATGAGTGCAATAAAGATGTTGAGATTTGATCAGTGACAAAGGAGTTACTAGCTAGGTATTTTTCTGACACACAGAATAGTGAGAGAAAAAACTGATGGCAGAAGAAGTTGCAAGCCAAGATGTGGAGGTTCAAGAAGTACTGGTGCAAGAAGGGGAGGAAGATGGAGGAAAGCAGAAACATACTTATTATGGTGCCTTGTTGTGCTGGAGCACAGTGGGGTTGAGATGCATTGTGTTGCTTGTGACACTTATTGCAGTTTTATTGCTGGAATATGCAACACAAGAAGTCAGTATTCCCGTTGGGATGCTACCCCATGGGCAGGTGGTGTATTTCACTGGGAGTGCCAGCATTTGGAGTGGGGATACTTCTCAAATGTAAGTATCTTTACTCTTTGTTTCTGTTGCTGCTTCAATCTCCTCATTGACCCTTGATGTGAAGAAGTGTTCCATATTCAAACCCAAGACTTGATGTTAAACCATCTAGTTTTCTTGGAAACAGGAGTTGCTGTTGTTTTTGGGCCCTAATGCTCAGTTTTTCATCAAAAAATGTTATTACTTCACAGAATTAGCATATGTCTCAGGTATTCTTGAACTGATGTGCATCCTTCACTGGAGAGATTGAACCTGATAATTGGACAATTCTGAAAGATGAAGACCACCAGCAGAAGTTTGCCAATGTGCTGGTATCATGAGTCATGGCCTTGCAAATCATACAATCTGGCAAACTGAAAAGATATTGGCTTACTTTTTCGATTCTTAATGTAGAGCCACAACCAAAGAGGCTCTGAGAACATGTAGGTTCATGAAATGACTCTGCCCTTTGTTTGGCAGGTTCAAGAAAAATCAGGAGAGATGATGGATCTATGTAAAATTGTTTGATACTTTGAATGCAAAGTGAAATCGGTGAAAAAGCAATATAGTGAGTACTAGCTCTCTAGCCATGCACAAATTAGTTCCTAGTTTGAGCCAAAATTGTATCCCAAATCATACACAGTTGAGAAGTTTCTTCCTTCTCAGCAGAACAAACAAGAGTCCCAAGACTTCATTATAGTGTACAGGTGAGAACTGATAGTCACAGATCATGAACTTTCTTGTGTAAGAATATGCTTGTCTGATTTGCATCGTCAGTGACATTTCCTATCTTTCTCCAGAGCTGCTAGTGACTTTCTGGTTGAGAGAAGCAATGTCTATGTTAGTTAACCCAGTCGAGGAGGTAGCAATTTGGAGTTTCCATTAAATATGTTTTTATCTAATACACATGAAATTGCAGATTGCATTTATGGAGGTAATCTTATTTTTTTGATTCCAACTATTTTAGACATGCATGACTGCAGTGAAACATTTTGGATCATAAACGTGGTGTTCATGGTGATCACCATCATGCGTATAGTTGGTGACAGCATCATTCTTTCAAGAACAACTATTCTTCCAGGGACCAAGCCATGGTGCATTATCACTTATGTTGTTGATTGGGTATGCCTTCCTCTCCACACTTCCTATTGTCCTCTGTGTTTACAACACCAGCTGTGTAGAGAAAGCCCATTGAAACTTGGAACTCATCTTGTAAGTGTGCTCTTAAAAAAGTTTGGACAATATCTGTGCAAGAGGGTCAGTTTGCCTTCCACAGCAAATTGAGAAGAGAAATGGGTAAAGACTTTCTCTGTAAGGAAGAAGTTAGTGAACTTGCACAGGCTGCTGTGGTAGAAGTTTCAGCTAGGCTCCTTGCAATCTTGGAAATGGGTTTAGGAATTGCACACTGACTTTTATTCCCTGTATATCTTCTTCTACGTATGATTCTATGTGTGTAGAAGATTCTCAGAGTCTAAAATGCCAGGTTGCTCCTTCCTGTTATTAAATTTCAGGGACTTACAGGCCTTCTGATCTATGCGGCAATTGTGGCTCGGAAGCAAGCACATCATGGAGAACAACCAACTGATGTGCATCATCAAACTGTGGCTGTCTGTACAATATTCAGTGAGTTTTGCTCTAAAGTTGCACTTGGACTTGTGATGGCTACACTTGGATGCACACTTCAGGCTTTGTTGAGCATTCTGGAGGTGTTTGGCTGGCTCATCACACCTGTCAAAGCAGCAGCTGCATCATATGCTGATCCTGAAAAATCAGTTCAAACTGAGCCTGCCAAGGTAAAACTGTACATGTCAGGAATCTACAGTTTCTCAGATGAAGAGGATTCATATTCCAATCACTCTGTGGCTTCTTCTGAATGTTGACACTCAGACTAATAATTTGGGTCTACTATTAGTCCAACCCTTTGTCCTTTTGCAACAGACTCCTCTGGAGTCATAATACTCTGAAGCCTTCATCTTGCTATCCCTCTTAAGAGAATGTGTTTTGGGGTGTGCAAAGAAGAGTGCACTGTGCTACAACCAGGACCCTGCTAATAGATCACCCAAAGTGATATAACATGCTCAGCTGCCACCAGATTGGCTGTGACATCTGGCAGCTCTGCATTTGCTGTCAGTCAAGTGGTTTGGAGCATTTGGCAGCAAATGCTCCTTAACATCAGGTGCACTAGATGAGAGACAAGTGGTCACTGACAATCTGGTGTAAGAAGACATAACCATATACCACAATAGATGAGCTTGGAATGAAATGGAATGACAATCTGGCGTAAGAAGACATAACCATATACCAATCAGATGTTCTTGGAGAGGGGATGGGGCAACCAAAAAACAGACTGCCAGAGTATGGTGTAAATGGAGCTGAAGTCCATAAGTGGTCAATAGAGCACTCTAAATACCTAAGTAGGACAAGAGCCCCTCTCTGATTGGCAAGAACCCATTCTGGTGTATGTGCAAGGTGAGACTGGAAAATTTTCGTGTACACCATGGACTCAAGCAAGCTCCTGGCTTAGAACAATCAACTCGCAAGGGGATTCTCAAACTTGTCTTGCTCAGAAACAAAGTGGCACTGTCCTGTCTATGTACAGAATCTGCTTCAAATGACATAAGATGGGCGAGCATAACTCTGTCAATTTCTTAAAACAACAGACATGGGCTTAACACTCTCTTGCCCACCATTATGCTGCTGAAGGAATCTGGAGTAGATGTATCAATACTCAAATCCTTGCTAGAATGCAACTTCAAATCACCATTACTCTCCTGAAAAAATCTGGTGTTGATGAGTCAATTTCAAATCCTTGCTAATGTAACTAGCTCCTAATCACCATCACTCCACTGAAGAAATCTGACAAGCATAGATGTATCAATTTAAAGACCTTTCTTATTGCAACTCCAAATCAACATCTATCTATTAAGTAAGGGAGTTTGTTTGTTTTGTTTGTCATGTTGAAATCTCCCAAATCACAGTGCCCCCTGCCATGCCCTTGGTACCATTGGAAAGCCCTTGATGAGTATGGGTGTACCAAGGTGGTTGGGCAATGTTTAGACCTATGGTGCAAGAGGGTTGAACATTGAACAACCAGGGTTTAGGGTTTACTAGGAATATTGAATATTGAACAATTTTGTAAAAAAATTCAACAAAATCAAAACTAAACATTTTAAGGAAATTGGTGTAAACTCTTTGATGCTCTTGGAAAGCCCATGATGAATGGGGATTTCTTGGATGCGATTTCCTAAATTTTTAGACCTAAGGCAAGGGAGATGTTGAATATTGAGTAATTTTCGTCATTGAAAATTAATTTAAAAATTTAAATTGCTTTTTCACAATTGAGCTCTATCTTCAAGGTCATGTCCACAATTCGGCCAGCGGCAAAAAAAGCCAAACTAGTTACTTTGATCTACAAGGAATATGCTGCCAGCAGCCCCACCCACTAGTTTTTGACTCTTTCGGCCAAAAAAATTCAATTGGCTTCACTTTACAAATGATGTTAATAGTTAATACAGTAGGTTTTATACTTAATAATGAATCGCAACTCATCAATAAAATTCATCTTTGGAGGGGAGCTAGTTGGTGGGTGGAAGATGCAGGTTTCTTTAACTAGTGGAATGGTTAAATGAGGTGGCTTGGGGCATGGCCTTGGGTCTAGGGCCCATATCAGATGCAAGCTCATATGTGAGTGGCATTGTGAGAGGCATTACAATGTGAGTGACATTCTAACTTGTTGCACCTGTTTAGTGTTGCCTTAACGTTCTCTGATTATCTTCATGTAAAGGTTCATACTTATTTGCAGCAATTCAGGTTGCTATGTACGGCTGATTTGAACTAGGCCGACTGAATGTTTGGTGCATGGGAGTGACATGCATCCGTTCTCATCTCTAGTCTAAAATGCAGAATTATCCATAAGTCTGCGGACACAAAACACCCGTACTACCTTGAAAAGCAAACATTTTTTAACTTCATAAAACACGTGGAGAAATTTCCTAAGTATGTTTGGAGGGCACCTTATATGCTTGAATATCCCTCTAAAAACCAGGAGGGATTTCAAGCCTACTTATTACGATTACCAATGATCTTATGCCTATATGTAGACATAAATAGGCATAAGATCCATCCCCTTTCTAGTTCTCATGATTTATGTGTTCAAGTTCACAATAATATTCACCTTGTGCTTTCCACTGGGTAAAAGGCCCATGGGTGGGGGACATTGGCAAATGTGGGGTTGAACTTGTCTACTGCCTCACCCTAACCCCACTCTTGGTGGAATGGCCTCATGTAGGGACCTTCCAATTTACACAAAGCCATGGGATGGGAGAACTTTTCAAGACTAATTAGAGGACACTACCTTGAAAAGAGGTGGGATATTATGCTACTCCTGGAGAGTGGTTGGGAATACCTCAAGACTGGGATCCCTCCCACTCTTAAAGGAGTAGGCACAAGAAACCTGCCTTCCAACCTGCCTTCCTCCTCGTGCTCTTCTAACAAACCTCTTCTGCAAATCATAGTGTACCTAGTTTGGGGACCTCCCCGAACCATAAATTCTCACTCTTGCATTTTTCTCATAATTTTCCCTGGAGGCCAGGGGAGATCACATATAACATTCCTGGGGAGGGAAAGATTTGTATAGGGTAAGGCCATGCTATCAGGGCATTACTGTGTGAGCACCGACCACAACCGAGATAATCAATGGTTCCAAAAAAAAATGCTTTCCCTTCCAAAGATCTCATTGGTTTACATCTTGCGTCACTCTAGGGATCTTACAATTTCACACCCTTCACCTTAGGGCTCTTTTTGTAAGCCTGATTACTAAAATGTAATCTGCCCTATAAATAGACTAAGAGTTCTCTCTGAGGTTGTTAAGTTGTAAGGTGAACCTTGATTCATTTGAATGCATATGGGCCATCCTTATAACAATGCACCTCGATTTTATGACTAGCAATGCACTGCTGTCATTGCCTTCTACCCCTCTGAAACAACGCAAGAAGTCATCGACAGCAGTGCCTAAATAAACATACATGTTTAGGTTTATGATGCCATCTTGTGCTTTACAATGGCTAAAGCACACATGTGAGAAACATTCTCAAAATGTGGAGCCAGACTAGCTTAGTGCTTGATCCTAGGCCCCTTGTTTTGGGATTGGGCCAGGCCCCCCACGTGGGGCTTTACAGAAAACAAAATCAACAAATATAATAAATATAGAGCGAAAGCAACAGTGTATACTTATCCCCCCCACAAAAAAACATCCGAGAAAGGTGAAAAAAACATCCGAGAAAGGGTACATTCCTATTAGAGAAAATTCCTAGTTTTTCAACTTCAAATGTACCTTACAATGCACTTTTGAAGTGGGCATTAGGCTATTCCCTTATCAACATAAGAGTTCCAACTATTGATAAGGATCCTAATTTGAACCCTTCAAGCCCTTGTTAAGGCCCTCGAACCTTTACTAAAATGCAAAACAAGGTGCTAACAAAAGAAACCTAACAATGACATTTGGCAACTTTCACCTCTAAACAGTTGCCTAGTTCCTTCAAAGGTTTTAAGGTTTTAGGGTGCAAGTCAGATCAGATCATAGGCCATCAAAATCGA
>Ga0116228_10004445_pt1 | contig 12431 bp, 15 predicted proteins | sample S1TSphfallax_2_FD_89694 | JGI IMG/M metagenome (GOLD analysis project Ga0116228, IMG submission 89694) | Host-associated microbial communities from peat moss isolated from Minnesota, USA - S1T2_Fc - Sphagnum fallax MG | ecosystem: Host-associated > Plants > Peat moss > Unclassified | place...
GTGCATAGAGTATTTGCGATGTGGGGTTTAGGATTTAGGATATCTCTGGAGTGAATGTTGATGAGGAGTTGTGGGTCCTGGTTGCACTGCGTCCTTTACTGGAGACTCTCTCTTCTCGTCAATCTATCAAAGTGTTTGTTTACATTCTTGCAGTTCTTCCTTCATCATCATCTTCTTTGAGGAAGAAGAAGCAATCAAACACGCAATGTGCTTTTTTTGTTGTTTATGGGTCGAAAGCTTAACCTGTCTGTCATGCGAGTGTTTTGTTCGGAAAATAAAAATGTGGTTGCTGTTTTGCGACAATCAGTAGCAACATAAATGCTACCCTACTTGTAGAAAGAATGGTGGCCACATCAAACTGTAGAGAAAATCCTCACTGTGCACTTGCAGCAGGGAGGTAAAGAATGTTAAGATTTCTGGACACAGAATCAGAAAAGCTCTACATCCACAAACAATAAAAATCTTGCTATGTTTTCAGACGTCCTCAGAGATGGTGCTCAGCTGGAAGTCTTCCCATGTGTTGCTGCTTCTGGTACCGCCTCCCAGGTTTTCTCTAGATTTGTCCTTGTGTTTGTTGTGTGCATAGAAGTAGTAGTACAGCACAATTGCAGCACACGAAACCCCGAGAACATCAGCAACTCCATCTTTGATGGAGGCGCCATCCGAAGGCAACAGATGGGTTGCATCTCCAACTTCCTTCAATGCTCCGGCTGTCAACCCCAGTAGAGAGCCCAACGCAAGACGTAACCATCCCCGCAACTCTTTTCTTACAAACCCAAGCACAGTTGCAGCAGCAACTGTGATAGCAAAACAAGCAACAAAATGCTCTGCTTTATCAAGTGCAAACCATGGATCCCCGTGATTCCCCATCACCATTCTTCTGCTGCTTCCTCCTTTCGCCCCCCTCCTAGGTTTCCCATTCCACAACCCTCGACAACAATACCTAACCACGCAGACAAACCTCTTGACTCCTCCATGGTGCATAATCTTCAGACAACATCTTCAGGATCTCTATCTCTGAGTCTCTCTGTGTGTGTATCCCTCCCTCTCTCAAACAAACAAACAGGGAAGCTCCAGGACACGGATTTCCGGAAAGAAACAAAGCGTGGAGCTCTTAGGGTTTAGGGTTTAGGGTTTGGCAGAACCAGCCAACAAACAAGAGCAGCAGCGTCGGAACGGAGGAAGACTTCCGTCGCTGGAAGACAATAGCTTTGGGTCTGCTTCATTTTTTGCGTTCTTAACGATCTGAAGCTTTTGGCGATGGCGGGCGTTGGTGGAGGCTCTAAGTACTTGACGGGGTTCAAGGACGCTGACAAAGACGTAAGCATCGTGCTTTCTTCTCTCGGTTTCAGTAGCAAGGTTGTTGCTGCTGCTGCTTTTGTGTGTGTGTGTGTGTGTGTTTTTGGACTGGTGGGTGGGTTTTACAAGAAGAAGATGGTGAAACAATAAGTGTGCATGCGACGGATGGGGGAAAAAACCACAGGTTTTGGTCAAGATAGTGAAGCTCTCGCAAGGGAGGAAAACCAGAGGGCGAAAAGGGGATTGGAAGCAATATGTAGCTGGTGTCAACAGGAAGAGGGGGGGTTCTGACAATGATCCCGCTAAGCACCCCGTTGATGTGCTTGCCTCCTTTGTGCAGACGTTCACTAAACCCGAAGATATTGATGTGAGTGAGAACGTCGCAAAACCCTAAACCCCTTCAACTGCCTTCTTTTCTTGACACAGTAAAATTATTGTATGCAAAACCCGAATTCTCTGAATTGCTATTTCGCTGGCTGTGTGAGAGCTTCTGGATTGGGCTTACAGATTATTTTATGAAAAAGGTTGGTGATCAAAGAAGCTGTCAGAATTAGGGTTTTGCAATTGCTGGATACAGAGAAGAAGCTGGTGATCAAAGAAACCATCTCAGAATTAGGTTTTGCAATTGCTGGATATAGAGAAGAAGTGGATTTTATTTTACGAACTCTGGAAGAAGAATTACTTCTCAAGGATTGTAGCATCTTGGAAGAGTCAAGGCTTGCTTTTCATTGCTGGATTTGGAGAAGAAGCAGGTTTGTTAGAAGAAGTCTGGGAGAAGAATGTGTTCAGTTGGATATCAAGGATTGTAGATTCTTGCTTGCAATTGCTGGATATGTATGCTGAAGAAGCAGGTGTGATTGAAGAAAGTCTGGGAGAAGAATTAGGTCATCTGGATCTTGAGAGTTGTGGATTCTGGGATGAGTAAGGCTTTGCATTTACCTGGATTCTGAGAAGAGGCAGGTTGAATTGAAGAAGTCTGGGAGAAGAATGGCTTCAACTGGATTTGGAGGATTGTACTTTCTGGGATGCTTTGAAGAACCAATTTTAGAATAGCAACTTTAGGGTTTTAGAGATCAAGGAAACAAGCCTTGAAGTAGCAAACAATGACTAAGAACTCTTTGTTGGGATGCACCATGGGCTTGTAACTGTGCTTGTTGTTGTTTTTGAAAATGAGTATGCAGATGGTGAAAAGGGCCCGGAAGTGGGCTCGACGCACAGAAAATTTGAAACTGTTGGTTGACACCCAGCCAGGGCCAAAATCTCCAGAACAGGTCTGTGCAATTTTGGACACCAAAGAAAGAATGACCAAGCTGAGGAAAGAAATCAGCATACAGAGTAGGAACCTTGTAGTTTGGTTGCTGCATCAAGCATGCAAGTACAGATGTTCCTCTTTAGCAAAATAACTAATACTCATTGATTTTCTGGTGGTTGTTTTGTGTTGAAGTAAAATCTATAGGCATGGCACTGAAGGATGACAGATGAAATCTGCCTGATGATGTATGTGTATTGAATTGCTGACATGCCAATGGTGGTGCAGGAGCTGGTCAGATTAACACAAGCACATCCCTTGTTCCAACAGCTCTACAATTTTCCTTCCTACCATGAGGTTTCTGTTCAGCTTTCTCTTGGGAAACAAGGAGGGCCACAGTTGTTCCAGTGTCTTTTTTCTGTTTTATTAGTGAAATAGAAGAGTTGCAATCTCACCTCCTGATGTAGATTGTCAAATCACCACCCTGCCTCCAATTTTGCTACATGGGTATTGTCGTTCAAGTCACCTATATGGGGGAAAAAGAACACAGATGGTAGCTGTTTTTACGTATCTCTTCAGTTCTGTCATTTTTGCAACCACTCTTTTTGTCTGCCGTGGATTTCATTCCCATCCACAGTACATATGTTTTGTGTTTTTCTCGCTTATCCAAAATTTTGTAATGGCTTTACAGGGATGGAAAATATCAAAAAGAGCAAAAGAGGGAAGCAATCCAGAAAGACTTGTGTCACTTGGTTGTGAGGTGGTGGAATCTGCAGGACGTCACACTGACATTGTCCGTATTTGCGCAGTCAATCGTGATTGCAAGGTGAGATCAAGAATTGTGATTTGATTCAGGAAGTCTCTTTTCTTATGCAATTTTGTTGTTGTGGAGTTTTCTCCTCAATCTCATAATTAGGTATCATTTCTTTTGTAAATATATTGTGGAGATTTTTAGTTTTTTCTTTTTGGCTACATGCAACGTTTTAGCTTTGATCAGAGGTGACCATGTGGTTTTGTTTGCTTGAATGCAGGTGCTGATTAATCAGCTGGTTCTGCCAGCCACCAATATTGGAGATTGTATCACAAGTATTACAGAAGTCAAAGCTAAGGATCTTGAACAGGTTGCTGTTACCCAGGCTGCAGCCCAGGTATGCCTGGCATCTATCTGTTCATGGAGAATTATTCAATGAAAGCAACTGAGATTGCAGTGCAAGAGAAAGAACAGGCTGCAGGATGCTATGGTCACATACGTGGAATTAATTGTTACTCCTGCACAGTAGTCATGCTATTGTGGTGTTGTACATTGCAGAAGCTTGTGAAGAAGTTGTTGACTCCAGGAACCATTCTTGTCGGCCACAGCTTAAATCATGCTTTGGCCGGTATGCTCTCTCCCTTACTCTCCACTTTGTAAGGACTCAAGGACAGTATTAGCAAGCCATGTTGAGTTTTTGTGCCTGACAAAAGCCCCATAGTGTGAAGTGGCTTCTTGATTTGCAGCTGGATTTATGACCTCTCCTCTTTGTGGGTGACTGCAGCTTTGAAAATTGATCACAAGCAGGTGATTGACACAGCATTATTGTTTCACAACAGTGGTTCACGTACTGGGCCACTGCCCACCCTCATCACCTTGTGCAAGGTGAGCCAATTGTTCTCTTTGCAGACCACCTGTGACATACTGTGTCTTCACCCTAAGGGAATCTCTTTGAAGGTGCACCCTTTGTAACCACCATAATGGGTGCATCATGTTTGCTCTTTCTTCCCTTGGGACTTGGCATTCCTTCAGTTTTTTGTACTTTTTGGATGACCTGTTTACCAGTAACCTTCATATATCAATATGATCATGCCCATCATGAGTCCTAGCCACTAGCGTAATGACATTGATGCTTACTCTTTACATCGAAGTAATCAAAAGCTTGTTGAGACATCAGTTGGCTTAATGTTTAGTTGGTTCAAGCTCAAGTTTGTGGGTTGTAGAACATCAACTAATGCCTTCACTTGTGGGGATCCAGGCTGTGTGGAAAACAGGATTCCAGAAGGAAGGATTGAACAGCTGTATGGATGATGCTATCTTGCCAATGCGCTTGGTTTTGTATCGTCTTCAGCATGGTGCCTCTAGCTGTGTTGTTCCTTGTCTGGACAAGGTACTACAAATGTTGATGTTGTGCAGTGTTATTTCTGGTAAAAATGCAGATTGGTTGGTATGCTTTTGAAGTTTTGGAAAATACCAGGACTAAATTTTTCGGTTTGAAAATTCAGGGTTATAGTTGCAATGGTCTCCTACCTCTCCCACAGATGGTATGTGTTGATTAAGACCTACCTAGTTGTATGTGATTCAACCATCTTGTGTATTTTCAATCAGACTCTTCCTGAATCAACAAGGATAAGTTTAAGGATTCTGGATCTAGAGTCTATCCATTGAGCTGTTTTCCATGAAAGAAAAGTAGAGATGCTTGGAGGGTCCAGCTTGTGATGTTAAAATTTTGTGTGGATGTTTTTGAATCAGATTGCCATGAACACTGAGGAACGCTCAAGGACTTTCCCAAGCCTAGTGAGCACTCAGACTGCTGTATGTTCCTTGACTTCTGTTCTCTGTCAGTTTCCCAAGTCTTTTATTCCAGGAGGGTTTTGCTCAATGATTATTTTGATCACATCCAGCACATTTGTACTTATTTTCCTTGGGTAAAAATGTGATCAATAATGTTCTGTCCTGTGGTGTAGATCCTAAACCCTAAACTCAGAGCAGATTGATTATGTGATCTTTGCATGCTGGAGGATAACTTCCTGCTCATCATCTCATCTTTACTAATTGACTCTTCTTTGTGGTAAATTCTGAAGCAGGTGACTGGGGCAGTTATTTTGGGCTCCAAACCTTGGATAAGCTCCAAGGAAACCAATGAAGATGTATATTTTCTATCCATTTCCTTTTAGCAACTGTCCTCATTCTTGCTCAGTCCAAGAGAATAGTGCTTTCTAGTGGATGTCACTGCTCAGGATGCAAGCAACATTTTTCCCCTATATTGTGGTCTCATCATGATCTAAGTCTTCATCTAAGAATTGTGCTTTCTACTTTGGTTTGGATGAAAAAGCAGAATGGGAAGGCAGTCATGGACAGCTCAAAGTATCTGACAGGCTTCAAGGAAACAGACATGGATGTGAGAACCTTTATCATTAACTTCCATTCTCTTTCCTCATCTTTGTGGTCCACAGTGTTGACTTTGGAATAGCATCATTGGGTATTTCTGACCAGTCAGCTGCACGAAACAGCACTTCCCATAAAACCTAGGAGTGCCAGAATTCAGGCATTTCATCTCAGGGGAAAATATGATGCTTGAAGTTGGGACATGATCGTATCCACACTGTTCCATGTCAATCTTTGATTTCAAAGACCTGTTTCAAGGTACGTCAAAATTGTCACCCGTGTTTTGGAGGCTCCTCATCAGAACAAACATTGATTCTGTCTGAGGTACATACAGCTGGTTTTGTTTGATTGTTTTTACAGGTCCTGATCATGATAGTAAGGACTGCACTGGCACAGCAGATTAAGGGACAAATGGGTGGCTGGTTAGAGTTTGTTTCATCTGTCAATGCCAAGAGTGGTGGTTCTGAGACTGACCCTGCAAGCCATCGCTTTGATGTCCTTGCTGCATTTGTGAAGACCTTCACTAATGATGAAGATATTCAGGTCAGTTCCTTACTAATATTTCTGACTGCATCTCCCTGAGTTGTATGCAGGCATGACACCTCAGATGTAAGGATACTAGGATCAATAGTGAATACTGAAAACTACTTTTCAAATTGTGGAACATCAATTTCTGGAAGTTATCTGTTATTGAAGTTTGGGTGGGCTCAAGGAAATGAGATAACAGTTCCAGAGAAACAGTTGAAAGATATGCAAGTTGGAGATCAGTGTAAGGATTTGATTGCATTGAAAAATGTTAGCTGGGAGATGGGAGTTTGGTACAAAGGGCATGATGAAATCCTAGATGTGAAGTACAGTATACTAACGGTTTCAAATACACTTCTTGAAGTACCTAGTCTCTGTGAGAAGGCACTTGATATGGTCAAAAAAAAATTGGTATTACATAGTATGCTACCTTCTGGAACAATGTACATGCAGACAGTAAAGAGGATCCGCAAGTGGGCTCATTCTCATAAGCTGGAAGAGCTCTTGAATGCAACTCAGCCATGGCCAAAAACTCCTGAACAGGTGTGCAATTGAGAAAGAAAAACCAATTGGGTGTATCAATGATTATGCAATGCAGCCTGGAATGATATTGATCCTGACTGACAACCCCAGTGAAATAAGGAATGTTTCATTTTCTTCCTGGTTAGCTTACTTTATGAAGTCCACTGAAAGAGCTGGTGGGTTTTCAGGAGCTGGTGGAGTTATCTCAAGCACATATTCGGTTTCCTTGCTCATACACTTTCCCCTCCTACCAGAAGGTTCTCTCACATCTTATCTGGAAACAGTACTCTTTATGTTGATGTTTGCACATTTGGAAGAGTGTAATGGGAAATCATCCCCTTGCTGAATGGAGTGATAAAAGAGTGGAGGGAACCAGCCAGTGGAGTCAACAGTAACCTTTTGTAGCTAGACTTCCATGGTTCTTTTACGGAAAACAAATTTAATTTTCGTAGGCTGACAGTGTCAAAATGGTGGAATCATCACCATAATCTAACCCTAATTGAAAAAGTTTCTACTTGGTGTGATTGTTAGGGGTGGATCATTTCAAAGCGAGAAAGGAAAATCAATGTTCCAGAAAGGATCATTTCTCTTGATTGTGAAATGGTGGACTGTGAAGGGGGTGAAGCCCAGATTGTGAAAATCTGTGCAGTTGACCGTAATTGCGATGTAAGCACGTATTCTCAGAACTCACTGTTTTTGCAGTTAACTGTAATTATGATGTAAGTATGTATTCTCAGAACTTACTGTTTTTCCTCTGCTTCACATAGTCCAGTTCTGATCCAGGTCAAGATTTTCAGTCGAATTCCATGTTCTAAGTTTTAATCATGTACTATGTTTGGAAAGGGAGCTTACAGTAGACTTATCATGATGGCCTTGGGTGTGGCATGCAGATATTGATTGATGAGCTTGTCTTGCCAAATAAGAAGGTGGTGGATTACCTCACACACATCACAGGAGTTAAGGCTGAGGATCTAGAAGGAGTCTCTCTTACCCAAGAAGCTGTTCAGGTCTGTTATCAGCATTAATTCAGGACTTATGGTCTGCTGACAATCTAAAGAGGTTACTGTCTTATTTAAGAGTTTCCCAGGTCATTTTCCAGCATTGGGTTCAGGGGTTTGGCAACTGCAATCTGACAGAGAGTGCAAATATAGATGTTGTAACTAAAAGAGAGCTGCTTCTGAGTGGCAGAGGATGGTGAAGAAGATACTGAGTCCAGGCACTATTCTTGTGGGCCACAGCTTGGACCATGACTTAAGTGGTACAGTTACTCTTGACTCTTGCCACAGACTGTGTGTCACTGGTTTCCAGTATGAAAATTCTCAAGATAGATACTGTTGAATGTTTCTCAGTTGGTGTCTGACAGAAGGTTGTTGATGCTGTGAGAATTGCCCAGGTTTAGGGTTTCAGGTCTTAAACAGAAAAAAGGGATAGACCACTTCAATCTACATTTAGTGTGATGAGGGTTATTGTATGCATGCCTACATCTAATTATGGTGTTTGCTTTGGTGGTCAGTTTTGAAAATTGATCACCAACGGGTGATTGACACTGCATTTATATTCCAACCGAGAACTTGGGCATCAACTCACTTGCCCAGTCTTGTCAACCTCTGTAAGGTACATGCTGATTTTTTCTTACTGATTTCTATGGTAATTTTACTGTTGGAATTCTGGATCTCTCAATAGACATGCAAGATGCATGATCTCTTCTTGATTATGCTAGATGAGTTGGGTGTCTGTTGGGACTTTCTGGCTGCAGATTCGCTGTATTGTTTTATGTGACTTTCTTATATTGATCATTCTCAAATTCCTTTGGGGGAAAACAGGCTGTACTACGATATGATTTCAGGGAGGAAGGAAAGCCTCACAACTGTTTGGATGATGCTATTGTTCCCATGCGCTTGGTCTTGCATAGGCTTGAACATGGCCTGGAGGAGTATGATATTACTCAGTCCAAGAGGGTACGTTGTGACTTTCCAAAGTAGAGCTCAGAAACCCTTTAGATTCTTGACTTTCCAGTGTCTTACTCTTGTTCATTTTTCTCCCCTTTTTTGTGGTTGTTTTCAGTCAGCGCACTAGATATTCCAATGGGTCTAAGGAGCCCAGAATGTTTCTTGGACTCATACTGGTTAAACATCAGTGCATCGTGATGTGGTGTTGCTGATTACAGGTGAAGAAAGACTCAGTGTCCAAGCTCTTTTTGCACAAGCTGCCCAATTTCTTGACAGTCACAGACTTACAGACTCTGTTCACAGCAGAATTTCCTTGTGAAATCCAGGTTGGTTCTATTCACCACCTTTCTCATGTGCTGGATAATTTGGTGTTTGTTATTGTCAATTCTACATGGTTTGTGGCAAGGACTGGACTTTGTTCTTTGCATCAGGGGAATTTAGCACTGAAGTTGAATATACAGGACCTCATTTTGCTCAAATCTCCTTACTTTTGCAGTAGACAAATTGTTATACAGCCCAAGATGATATATAATTCAAGGGGGTAAAGAACTTGTGTTTGTGGATCTCATGTTGACAGGAAATTACGGTGAAAAGTCAACACAAGACAGGCTCCACATATGCTGTTTTCAGGAGCAGGGAGGAAGCAGATTCTGCATTTGAGCAGTTACAGGGCTTACATGCTGTGGTATCTGTTTGTCTAAACCCTATTCTGTTTCACTACCCTTTGTGATGATATGCAATTCACATAATGCTGTTCAGAAAAAAAAAGCAGTAAGAAATAAACCTGTAATTCCAGACTATTATGTTCAGTGATCCCAATTTGGATAAGGATACCTGATTCTGGACGTTTGTTATCCCAAAAAAATTGCAGTTTGATATTACAAGAGAATGCAATTGGAATGTGTCCAGGATTAAGATACACATTGTTACATCCGTGTGCTCTGTTTCTTTTTAGGACTCGTTTGGTTTTCCACAAAAGACAGTTGCCATGACAGTCAGGACACCGGACAACAGTAGCAAGATGGCTGAAATTCAGGTTCGCAAGATGGTGAATTTCACAACACCCATTGTGAAACTGCAGAACAGGGACTTTGGAGATGCCGCATTGATGAATTCTATGATAGACACCTCCAGAAAAAGGCTACTTCCAGGAAATGAGGATGAGAGTAGGGTTGCAAAACGTGGAAAGTTTGAAGAACTTCCTGGGGCTGTTAATTATGGGGCACTGTCACTTCCAACTGGAGTCCATATGTTACAGGGTGGGGGTTTTGGAGGATTTCAGAGTTTTGGTGGGGTCCCAAACACAGTGGTACCAACTGGGATATTACCAAGTGGATATCAGGTTCTTTGTCCATGTGGCCATTTTCAGGAGTTGCACTGTGCAAAGTTAGAACTTGCCAAAGCCCATGTGGAGCTCCAGCTTAGAAACATTGAAGTCAACAGGTTACAGCAATTGGTAACTGCTCTTTCACATAGGGAACGCCTTTCATGATTTCTACAAGACACTTTGAGTTTGTACAATATGAGCTTTAGATTTAGAAGCTGAAATCTTCTTCACCTATGTCTAGAGATTTGACTGCAGAAAGGATTTTCTAGTTTTGGGGCCTGGAGTGGGTCCAACTTCCAAGGAACAACTTTGGGGAGCAGACCTCCATAGCAGAGGCCACTTTATTCAACAAAGGGAAGTAGTTCCCTTTGAATAAAAAACACTGAATAAGCTGTTGCTGCAAGGTGCAGATGGACTTTATGCATCAATTTGTTAATTCAGGTTTGGAAGCTTTTTGAAAAGGCTGTTGACAAGTAGACAAGTATATTCATCTTCACAGCTTTGTTGTTTTGATGGTGTAGAAGCCTGTTGGACACACGTAAGGTCCACCATATGCATGCACTTGACTCCCTGCTAAAGTCCGCATCATAGGTCCAGCATGCACTTGACCTACCCTGCTCTACCTCATTCTTTACACTAATGAAAAAGGCTTTTGGAAGAGGGCATTCATAATTTAAGGGTGCCTATGATCCTCAAGCACTGAAGCTCGAGCATTGGGGAGCTGCAATCACAAATGCGCTCCTCCTCCTCCTCCTACTCCTCCTGTTAACTATGAAAATGGCTGCTTGAATATGTGGAGACTCATAAAAACAGAAGTGATCCTCTTCCATGCCACATAAGAGACCAGAGGACACCTTGGGAAATTTCAATTCATCCCTCATGCATATGTCGAAGGGCTTTCAATCTTGTGCATGGCAGTAAGTTTTTTCAAGGAAAAAGATTCAAAATTAACCAATAACAAATAATTTGATCACTGTACATACACAAATATCAGGCATGACCATCTGACATCACTTGGCAATACATGGTTACACCCCTTCCTCATGGACCAACAACAATCCTGTACAATCTGTGAACAGTTTGCAATACCCACTTACACCCCTTCCCTCATGAACCAACAATTGTATACAATCTGTGACCACTTTTTCTTTGTGGACCACTGCAACCGCATGTCCAACATTTCATCATTGAATCTGTGAGATTTCATCACTTGACTCCCCTTCTTCAGTTTCTGTTGTATTTCCAGAGGTGACAGGAAGACTCAGTCGTGATGCTGGTTAGCACTCAAAAAACTTAGTCAACAAAAAAGTACACTCATGCAAGCAGCAACAAGCTTGCAATGGTAAGCTTCATTTCATTTTAGCTTGTCCCTGTATAATCAACTTCTGAAATTTCTAACATGGAATTGAAACCTGAACAACTACATTAGCAATACATCATCCATCTATGATGTAGATCTGCATTTTCCAGTTGAGTCAAACTTGACCTTCTACCAATCTCAATGTTTCTAGACAAGCACTGTAATATATCACCATTCTCCCTCAACACCCTCTACCAAGACAGTTGAAGGCAAGTTGAGATCCATTCCCTATTTCACTTTGTCCTGAAGAGTTTTAGGAAACCAGTGTCTTTGACTTCTGATTCTAAAACACTATTTTCTTGACCCCCACATGTCATCACTATTCTTGCAGGTACATTTATCATACAATGGCCTGAGGTGGAGAAGGAAGCCGAAACTTATAGCTGGTAGAAACAGGAAGGTTGGAGATAGCAATATCCACACCCAGAGTGGTTTGCAATGTATCCAAGTTGTGAATAAGCTTGCGTGTTGACAATCTCACTGGCATTGCTATCACTCCTGCCATCATGAACAGTGTTGCTCCTCCAGATGGTGCCTGTTTAGTCATACCCACCCACAGAAACTAAACTACATACATATGTTGGCATATAAAGTGTCAGCATGCAGTTTAGTTTATATGCATAAAAAGGGAGGAAGATTTGTCAGCATTAGATCTTGCAATATTCAATAATTTGATGAATTCAACTACTCCCAAGGAGTCTTTAAGAAACCAACTATTGTGAGAGGGGACCCACACAATTATTAGCTGTCTGCACCTTAGCAACCCAAATGTCATTGACCAGCAGCAGCCAAATTTTACAGAAGGAACTTAGCAATTTGGAAACTTCTGTAAGAGAAGTAGAACTGGCTGCATGTAGAAACCAAGGCTTTATGCATTTATAAACCAAACTTCCAAGCTAAGCGCCACAATCACACCAAAAACATTGGGAATCAAGGCTTGTTAGCACCTGCTCAGTGTGGGTTTCCAGATTTTCAATGTTGATACCATGGGAAAAGAGATACTCAGTCACATTGTATACAAGACCTGCACGTCCCCACATGCTGCAGATAAATAACAAGCA
>Ga0116228_10004446_pt1 | contig 12430 bp, 10 predicted proteins | sample S1TSphfallax_2_FD_89694 | JGI IMG/M metagenome (GOLD analysis project Ga0116228, IMG submission 89694) | Host-associated microbial communities from peat moss isolated from Minnesota, USA - S1T2_Fc - Sphagnum fallax MG | ecosystem: Host-associated > Plants > Peat moss > Unclassified | place...
AAGGGCGGCACCATCGCCTCGCTGGCACCGTGGCTGCCGACGTCCGACGCATCGGCCGCGCAGCGCATCGCGCTGGCGCTGAACGACCCGGCCACCGCCCTGCGTCAGGCCGCCGACTGGCCCGATACGCCGCGCCATCGCCAGGCCGTCACGCTGGCCCTGCAACGCATGGCCCGTCGCCAGTCCAGCGTGGCCGACGGTGCATGGACCACGCTCGCACCGAAGTTCACCCTGAGCGAGCAGCAGAAGGGTGCCGTGCTCAACGCACTGGCCCTCTTCCACGCCACCGACTTCGACGAGTCGGCACTCGACCGCCTCGCCGCCCTGCCCCTTTCCGCCCAGACCGACGCCAGCCGCGAATGGCGCGTGCGCGTTGCCCTGGCCCGACAGGACTGGCCGGCTGCGCTCACTGCGCTGGACGCCCTGTCGCCCACGCAGAAGGATGATGGCGAGTGGCGTTACTTCCGCGCCCTGATCCTCGGCAAGCTGGGTCGCAACGACGAAGCGAAAAGGCTCTACCAGTCGGTATCGCAGGAAGCCACGTACTTCGGCTTTCTCTCGGCCGACCGCATCGACACCGCCTACGCCATCTGCCCGGTGGCGATGCCCACCGATGAGCGTCGCGAAGCCGCACTGCTCAACGACCCGGGCCTCGACCGTGCTTTCGAGCTGTACGCCGTGGGCCTGCAGAAATACGCCCGTCGCGAATGGTCCTCCGCACTGGCCGGCCGCGACGCGGATACCCAGCGCCTTGCCGCCGACCTCGCCTTCCGCAAGGGCTGGTACGACCGCGCCGTGTTCGGCCTGTCGTCCGGCGAAGCGCTGCGTCTGTACGAACAGCGCTTCCCGCTCGCCCGCCAGGATGGCGTGGTGGAACAGTCGAGCCAGGCTGGCATCGAGGCGCCATGGGCGTACGCGATCATCCGCGCCGAGAGTGCCTGGATGAGCGACGCCCGCTCCGGCGCCGATGCCCGTGGCCTCATGCAGCTACTGCCCGCCACGGCGGCGAACGTCGCCAAGCGCAACGGCCTGTCGTGGGGCGGCGGCGAGAGCCTGTACGACCCCAGCACCAACATCGTGCTGGGCACGCGCTATCTCTCGCAGATGGCCGCCCGCTTCAACGGTGCCCCGTGGCTTGCCAGTGCCGCCTACAACGCCGGCCCGAACAAGGTCGACCAGTGGCTGTCCGCCCGCGGCACCCTTGATCCGGATCTCTTCGTGGCCAGCATTCCCTACAAGGAAACCCGCGAATATGTCGCGCGTGTCATGGCCTTTGCCGTGATCTACGACTGGCGCCTCAACGGCAATGCGCTGTCCATCGGCTCGCGCATGACCCGCATCGGCAGCACTTATTCACTGCCGTCGTCGGGTGCCGTGCGCAAGCCGGTGAGCTGCCCGGCCCCGGTCGTGAGCAAGCCCTCGCCACCGGCCACCCCTGCTGTCGCGGAACCTGCACCTGCCGAGGCTTCCTCGGCACCCACGCCGGAGGAGCCCCAGCGCTGATGCTTGGCGGCGCGGTCCGCAGCGCCTACGCTCGGACCGACGCCACCAGACAGGGGACCCCATGAAAGCCCAACGTATCGTCATCCTCGGTGGCACCGGCTTCGTCGGCGGCAGCCTCGTGCCCCGTCTCGCCGCGGACGGCCATTCGATCCTGCTGCTGTCGCGCAACCGACAGACCCGTCGCCACGCCACCGTCGGGCGCAACGTCAGCGTCGTCACGGCCGACGTCTACGACCCACCGACCCTGCGCCGGCATATCGCCGGCTCCGATGCCGTCATCAACCTTGTCGGCATCCTCAACGAAAGCCGTCGCGACACGTTCGAACGCGTGCATGCCACGCTCACCCGGCTGGTGGTGGATGCCTGCCGCGACACCGGCGTGCATCGCCTGCACCAGATGAGCGCGATGAAGGCAGGCCAGGGACTGTCGAAATACCTGCGCACGCGTGGCGAAGCCGAAGCCCTGGTGAAATCCTCCACGCTCGACTGGACGATCTACCAGCCCAGCACGATCTTCGGCCCCGGCGACGGCCTGGTCACCCGCTTCGACACACTGCTGCGCTTCGCACCGGTCATGCCGCTACCGCGACCCAAGGCGAAGATGGCACCGGTCTACGTCGGTGATGTGGCCGACGCCATCGCACGGGCCGTGGCAAACCCTTCGATCTCGCTACTGCAAACCTTCGAGTTGTACGGCCGCGAGACCTGGACGCTGCTCGACCTCGTGCGCGCCATTCGCGATGCGCGCGGCCGACGCCGCCTCGTGCTACCCATGCCCGACTCGCTCGGTCGTCTCCAGGCCGAACTGGCCCAGTTCGCCCCAGGCAAGCCATTCACACCGGACAACTTCCGCACGCTGCGCACCGACTCCGTCGGCAAGGTCGACGGCCTCGCGCAGCTCGGCATCCGGCCGCAGCTGCTGTCGGCTTGGCTGCCCCGCCTGCTCGGCCAGTCCGAATACCAGCGACGCCTCGACGAGGCGCGCGCCAAGCGGCGCCCCTGAAGGACACCATGGATATCTACCTTGTCGGCGGTGCCGTACGCGACAAACTGCTGGGCCGCCCCGTCGTCGATCGCGACTGGGTCGTCGTGGGCGCCACGCCGGAAGACATGGTTGCCGCCGGCTACAAACCCGTAGGCAAGGATTTCCCCGTCTTCCTGCACGGCGACACCAGGGAGGAATACGCCCTCGCCCGCACCGAACGCAAAACCGGTCGCGGTTATCACGGGTTCGCTTTCCACGCCGACCCGGGCGTCACCGTCGAGCAGGATCTCGAACGCCGCGACCTCACGATCAACGCCATTGCGCAAGCGAAAGACGGTCGCCTCGTCGATCCGTTCGACGGTGTGCGCGACATCGAAACACGCACGCTGCGCCATGTATCTCCCGCCTTCGCAGAAGACCCGGTACGCCTGCTGCGCGTTGCGCGTTTCGCCGCACGCTATGCGCCGCTGGGCTTCACCGTCGCCAGCGAAACCATGGCCCTCATGCGCCGCATGGTCGAAGACGGCGAAGTGGATCACCTCGTGCCGGAACGCGTGTGGGCAGAAACCCGCAAGGCACTCGCCGAACCAATGCCGCAGGTCTTCGTGCAGGTGTTGCGGGAAAGTGGCGCGCTGCGCGTACTGTTCCCGGAAGTAGATGTCCTCTACGGCGTGCCGCAACGCCCGGAATACCACCCGGAAGTAGACACCGGCATCCACGTCGAGCTGGTGCTGCAGGCCGCCGCAAGACTCGCACCCGGCAACGCGCTGGTGGCCTGGTGCGCACTGACACACGACCTCGGCAAGGCACTTACTCCTGCCGACGTGCTGCCGCGCCACATCATGCACGAACAACGCGGCATCGAACCGGTACGCGAAATCTCAGCGCGCCTGAAAGTCCCCACCGAATACGCCTTCATGGCCGAGATGGTCTGCAAACACCATCTCAACGCCCACATGGCCTTCGAACTGAAACCGGCAACGATCCTGCGCCTGCTCGAATCCCTGGGCGCACTGCGCCGACCCGAACGCCTCGACACCTTCCTGCTCGCCTGCACCGCCGACAAACGCGGCCGCCTCGGCAGCGACGACGCCGACTACCCGCAGGCCGATTACCTTCGCGCCTGCCGCGAAGCCGCCGCCGCGATCACGTCCAAACCCTTCGTCGACCAGGGCCTCGAAGGCCCCGCCATCGGCGAAGCCATGAAGAAAGCCCAGACCGCCGCCATCGCCCATGTAGGAGCGCGCCTTGCGCGCGACCGATGATGAGACTCGCTAGCCGCCCATGGCAGGCTCCCTACCGAACGGACAGGAGCCGATCGCAAGGCGATCAACCTCGCGACACCGTATCCCTGTAGGAGCGCGCCTGCGCGCGACCGGTTGTCACGAATACCCTCATCGTTTCGATCCAAACGGTCGCGCGCAGGCGCGCTCCTACAAGGGCACGGTGGTGCGGCAGGGTTTTCCACACGATCACCGTGAGATGGAGCGAGGCAGCGGGCGCAACCCTTGTCGCGATCAGTCGTCGGAGTGGGACCAGTTGCCACGGCGAGGTTTGCCGGGATGCTTGGGCACGGTCTTGCGGCGGAGCTTGGCTTCGAGGGTGGCGGCCTGTTCTTCGCGCTCGTCGTGGAGCTTCAGGTAATTGCGCCAGCGTTGCGTCGAGAGCTCGCCCGTCGCCAGCGCCGCCTGGATCGCGCAGCCGGGTTCGTTGGTGTGGCCACAGTCGGCGAAGCGGCATTGCGCGGCGAGGGTTTCGATGTCCGCGAACAGGTCGAGGTTTTCCTCGCCGGTGAGTTTCAGTTCGCGCATGCCAGGTGTATCGATGAGGCAGCCGCCCGTGGGCAGGCTCAGCAACGCACGATGCGTGGTGGTGTGGCGGCCGCGGCTGTCGTGCGAGCGCACGGCGCTGGTCGCCATGCGTTCCTCGCCCAGCAAGGTGTTCGTGAGCGTGGACTTACCTGCACCCGACGAGCCCACGAGCACGGCGCTGGAACCCGGGCCGAGGTAGGGCTCAAGCAACGCCACCGTGGCCGGGTCCTTGCCGTTGATCGCATGCACCGCGGCTTCGGAAGGAAGGCGTTCGCGCAGGGCGGTGACCGCCGCATCGACGTCCACGCCGGTGTCCGCCTTGCTGAGCAACACCACGGGGCGTGCGCCCGAACCTTCGACCAGCGTGAGGTAACGCTCGATGCGGGCGGGATTGAAGTCGCCATCGAGGCCGGTGAGCACCAGCACGTAGTCGATGTTGGTGGCGATGATCTGTCGCTCGTAGCGCTCGCCGGCCGCCGCGCGGGTGAGCGTGCTGCGCCGGGGCAGCACGGCTTCGATCACCGGGTGGTTCGCATGATCGAGGAAGACAAAGTCGCCCACGGCGGGCCGCAGTGACGGGTCGAGGCCCCGCTTCAGGAACTGTCCGGCCGGCTGCGCGTTGAATGCCGACGCCCCGTCGTGCACCTCGTAACCGGCACGATGCTGGGCCACCACGCGCGCAAGTCGGCGTGGGTCGTCGGGCAGGCCAGGCTCGCGCCAGCCGATACGGCGCAGGCGCGCCAGGTCCGCAGGGTCGGTCATGGCCGCGATTATGCCCGCTCGGAGACCGATTTCCGCCTCGCGACACCATGACGACGCTGTTAGGATCGGGACAGACCGCCGGGAAAGGGCCTGGCGGCACCTACCGGAAGTCTCGCGAAGTGTCCTCGATCAAGCCCAGCGCGCACCTGGCGGAAGTGCGCTACGAAATCCGCGGCGCCCTCACCCGACGGGCCCGCGAACTGGAGGCCGCCGGCCGGCCGATCATCAAGCTCAATATCGGCAACCCCGGTCGCTACGGCTTCACCACGCCGGCCCACCTGCGCGAAGCCATCGCCAGCCGCCTGACCGACAGCGAAGCCTACGGTCACGAGCAGGGCCTGGAAGAAGCCCGCGAGGCCATCGTCGCCCAGCAGCGCGCCCGTGGCGCCATCGGTGTCGAGGTGGAGCGCGTGTTCGTCGGCAACGGCGTGAGCGAGCTGATCGATCTTTCCCTGCGCGCCCTGATCCAGCCGGGCGAGGAAGTGTTGCTGCCCAGCCCGGACTACCCGCTGTGGAGCGCTGCGACGATCCTCAACAACGGACACCCGCGCTATTACCGCTGCCTCGCCGAGAACGGCCACCTGCCCGACCCGGACGAGATGGAATCCCTGATCGGCCCGCGCACCCGCGCCATCGTGCTGATCAACCCGAACAACCCCACCGGTGCCGTCTATCCGAAGGCGTTGCTGGAGCGCATCGTCGGCGTGGCGCGCAAGCACAACCTGCTGCTGCTCTGCGACGAGATCTACGACGAGATCCTTTACGACGGCACGCCGTTCCAGCCGCTGGCGGCCGTGGCCGGCGATCATCCCTGCGTGAGCTTCGGCGGTTTGTCGAAGGTGCATCGCGCCTGCGGTTACCGCGTGGGCTGGATGAGCCTGTCGGGCGATCCGAAGCGCACCGTGGATTACCGCGAAGCGCTCCAGTTGCTGTCGGCGCTTCGACTGTGCGCCAACGTCACCGCGCAGTGGGCCGTAAAGCCTGCCCTGCTCGACAAGCCCACCATCACCGAGCTGACCTCGCCGGGCGGCCGCCTGCACGAGGCGCGCCGGCTCATCCTCGACCAGGTGAAGGCAAGCCCCTACTTCGACCTGGTCGCTCCGGGCGGCGCCATCTACGCCTTCCCCTGGGTGCGTGCCGACGCCGTGCCGCATTTCGACGATACGGCCTTCGCCCTGCGCCTGCTGGACGAGGAAAACGTACTGGTCGTGCCCGGCACCAGCTTCAACCTGCCCGCCAGCCGCCACCTGCGCCTGACCCTGCTGCCGGAGCTGGCCCAGCTGGGCGAGGTGTTCGCGCGCATGGATCGTGTGCTCGGCCGCATGGCCGCCGAAGACCGGCCGCTCGCCAGCGCGGTCGCCTGACGATGACGGCACCGACGTTCCTGGCTCTCGGCGATTCGTACACGATCGGCGAGGGCGTGGCCGAGGCCGGCCGCTGGCCCGTGCAGCTGGTCGCGCGTCTGCATGACGACGGCGTGGCCGTGGGCGAACCGCGAATCATCGCGACCACGGGCTGGACGACCGACGAGTTGTCGGCCGCCATGGATGCCGCGCACCTGACGCCCGGCTATGGCCTGGTCACCCTGCTGATCGGGGTGAACAACCAGTATCGCGGGCGCCCGGCCACGGAGTATCGCGAGCAGTTTCTCGCGCTGCTTCATCGGGCGATCGGGCTCGCCGGCGATGCGCGACGCGTCGTGGTGGTGTCCATTCCCGACTGGGGCATCACCGCCTTTGCCGAGGGGCGTGATCGCGCGGCCATCGGCAAGGACATCGATACGTTCAACGCCATTGCAAAGGATGAAACCCTGCGCGCGCATGCCCGCTGGGTGGATGTGACGCCAGCCTCGCGGCAGGCCGGCGCGAAGCCGGGCATGCTGGTGGACGACGGGCTGCACCCGTCGGCGAAGCAGTATGGGCTGTGGGTCGATGCCATCCTGCCGGAGGCGCGGGCTGCGTTGCGGGAATTGCCGGCGAGGTAGAGGGTCGCCGGTGGGCCGATGCATCGGCCCGTCGCGCGCAGGCGCGCTCCTACAGGGGGTGCTGTGCTTGTGTAGGAGCGCGCCTTGCGCGCGACCGGTACAACGTGAAACCACCCAGCCAGCAGCCACCCCAGCTGAAACATAGGCTTACCCCCGAAACCTCACTGAAATACCCACGCCACGACGCGGTTACGTCTCAAGCAGACACTGGCGCCCCGGGACAGCCCCGGAAACCGACGCCATGGCCAAGATCACCTGCCGCAGCGCCTTCATCTCCGACGTGCACCTCGGCACGCCCGACTGCAAGGCCGCCTATCTGCTCGACTTCCTCCATCACCTGGATTGCGAGCGCCTGTACCTGGTCGGTGACATCGTCGACCTGGAAGCACTCGCCAAGCGCCACTGGTGGCACCCGGACCACAGCGCGGTGATCGCCGAGATCATCGCCATCGCCGCGCGCGGGGTCGAGGTGATCTACATCCCCGGCAACCACGACTTCCAGATGCGCGGGCTCGCCGGCTCCACCATCGCGGGCATCCGGGTGGAGCTGGACGCCCTGCACGAAGGCGCCGATGGCCGCCGCTACCGGGTGAGCCACGGCGACGAGTTCGACCCCGAGCACATCGGCAAGCGCTGGCTCACGGTACTGGGCGATGCCATGCACCGCGTCATCTGCTGGGCCAACCGGCGCATGCACGCGGTGCGCCGCCGCCTCGAACTGCCCTACCTGCCGCTGTCGATCATCATCAAGTCGCACATCCGCCTGGCCATGGAATACATCCGTGGTTACGAGCAAAGAGTGGCCAAGGATGCAAAGGAGCGCGGGCTGGACGGTCATATCTGCGGCCATATCCACTTCGGCCACATGCGCCCCATCGACGGCATCCTGTACCTCAACGACGGCGACTGGGTGGAGCACTGCACGGCGCTGGTCGAGGACTTCACCGGCGCCATGGAGCTGATTCACTGGACCGAGCGGTACACGCCGCTAGGTCGCGCCAGCCGTGAGACCGTGTTGCCCTCCCCCGAGGCGGTACTCAGTTTTGCCCCGCTGGCGGACTGCCGGGCCGACCTGTCGACCCTGCGTGCCGAGGTGTCGGTAGCGGGTTGAAACGGACAGGGCCGAGCCCATGTAAAATGAGCTCCTTTCCCCATCCGCGGTGAACCAGAATGGCCCTTGATACCCCCACCCGCGAGCGCATCGAAGCCCTGCTCGCCCAGCACGAGGTCGTGCTGTTCATGAAGGGCACGCGCCAGCAGCCGATGTGCGGCTTTTCCGCTGCCGCCACCAACACGCTCAACGACGTGGTCGACCAGTACCACACCGTGAACGTGCTGGAAGACCCGGAAATCCGCGAGGGCATCAAGGAGTACGGCCAGTGGCCGACCATCCCGCAGCTGTACGTGAAGGGCGAGCTGGTAGGCGGCTCGGACATCATCCGCCAGCTCTACACCAGCGGTGAGCTCTACACCCTGTTCGGCTCCAGCCCGCCGGACCGCACGCCGCCGGAAATCACCATCACCGACAAGGCCGCAGACGCCATCCGTGGCGGCATGGCCAATGCGCAGGACATGGCCCTGCACCTGGAGATCGGTCCGGACCACAGCGCCGGCTTCCAGCTGGCCCCGGCCGGTGATTTCGACATCGTCACCGTGGCCAACGGCATCGAAGTGCATTTCGACCCGGGCAGCGCCCAGCGCGCCAAGGGCATCGTGATCGACTGGGTCACCACCGTGCAGGGTGAAGGCCTCAGCCTGAAGTTCCCGGGCGCCGTGGAGATCGGCACGCTGTCGGTGCACCAGCTGAAGGATCGCCTGTCTGCCGGCGACATCGTGCTCGTGGACGTGCGCCCGGCGCACGGTCGCGCCATGGCCGCGCCGCTGGCCGGTGCGCGCATCCTCGAAGACGAGGGCTACGAGGCCCTGGCCTCGCTGCCGAAGGACACGGCGATCGCCTTCATCTGCCACCACGGCATCTCCAGCCGCGCCGCGGCCGAGCGCTTCGCAGCGCATGGCTTCACGCAGCTGTTCAATGTGGAAGGCGGTATGGATGCGTGGGCCCGCGAGGTCGATCCGAGCGTCGCCCGGTACTGAGCTTGCTGCATTTTGATAAGGAAACGACGCCCCAGGACGCCGTTTCCTTTTGCAGGACCGCGCCTCGTGCGCGACCACATCATGGCGTGAGGCACGATATTTCATAGGCTGTCGCGCGCAAGGCGCGCTCCTACAACAGCGCGCTTGTGACGTGTCACGTCGCTCGCAGGGACGGGTCGCGCGCGAGGCGGGGTCCTGCATGTCGGTCGCGCCAGCGGAGGAAGGGGCGTTCTATCGCGTAGTGCAGCACCGCGCCGCCTGCCAGCGTCGCGACGGTGAAGATGGCGAAGCGTACGAAGCGGTGGCCATCCAGCGATTCGCCGATGGCAGTATTCACGAGGGTGAAAACGCCCTTGTGGCTGAGATAAAGACTGTAGGAGGCCCGGGCCAGCCAGCCGGCGCCGGGGATGCGCCGCGTGCCGAACCATGTTGCTCCGGATGCCGCCGCGACGAACAACGCCATCGACAACGCTACAAGCGGATAACCCAGCACGCACGGCCAGAAATCCACTCGCGCCCTGTCGAACAACACGATCGACGCACCCAGGCACACCAGGCCACCCACGAAGACCTTGCCGGCATGCGCATGTATGCGTGCCATAAGCACCGGCCGGTAGACCGTGATCGCGGCGATGAGCACACCGGCCAGCAGACCGTCGCAGCGCGACCAGGTGGGGTAATAGAGATAGCGCAGGTATTCAACGCCCGGCCTTTCACCCGCCGCGATGATCGGCTGGATGAAATGCGACCAGAGCCATGCGCGCAGCAGGATGCCGCCGACCAGCACCAGCGAGCACGTCAGCGCAAAACGGCGCACCGAGGGGCGTCGCGACAATGCGAACGCCAGAAAGGGGAACACCAGGTAGAACTGCTCTTCCACGCATAACGACCACACGTGCGAGAACGCGTAGTTGTCGCCATTGTCGTAAAGCAGGTTGAAGGTGAAGGTCGCGAACTGCCATAAGGGCTGCATGCCCGGTGTTTCCCGCCATGCGGGCCAGAAGGCATACAACGCCAGTACCACGAAGAAGGCCGGCAGGATGCGGATCATGCGGCGCTTGTAGAAGCCGGGGAAATCGACGTGTCCCGTGCGCTGCAACGAAACCAGCACCTGCCGGCCGATCAGGAAACCGCTCAGCACGAAGAACAGGTCCACGCCCATCCAGCCGGATCGTTCCAGCATCCCGAAGCCCTCGCCCAGGCCGCCGACGAGATAGCTGTGAAACAGCATCACCCATGCAATGGCAACGGCGCGCAGGGTATCGAGGCCAGGCTGGCGGTCCATGGAACGTCCTTGGGATGGATCGTGACAATCTGGGCCGCGCCCGTGGCGCGGCCAGGGTGGAAAAATGGCCGGACGCAGGCAGCGTCAGAAATTGCTGGAATAGAGCATCGCCACGATCTTCCAGCCATCGTCGGTGCGCAGCATCTGCCAGGTTTCGGCACCATGGTTCTGCACCTTGCCGTCCATCAGGAAGTCGAAATCGAAATACACCGTGCCGATCGCACCGTCTGTCTGGATGCGGACGTTGTGGAAGCGCTCCTCGATCGGCCCTTTCGCCTTGCCCACGAAATCGGTGAATTCCTGCCAGCTGCCGGGTTTGTAGCGCGGTACGTCCTTGCCCGGATGCTCCTTGCGGACTTTGTCCAGCGAGGCCTCGCCGAGCGCCGTATACCACCCCTTGCTGTCGGCCACGAAGAGCGAGCCGAGCGTTTTCGCATCATGGGCCTTCAGCGAGGTCTGGAACGTATCGACGACTTTCTGGATATCGGCCCGTGCATCGTCAGCCAGCACCGGCAACGGCAGCAGGAGGGCAAGGGCGAACAGGCAGGGACGAAGGTTCATGAGGGCGACTCCGTTGACCAGGGAGGCCCAAGGACAGCAAAGCAAAGGCCCGCCGCATAGCAGGATGCGGCGGGCCGTGGACTTGTCGCGACGAACCGGTGGCTTACACGAGGCAACCGACCAGGCTGTCGTAGATGGACAGCCGCGAGCCCGGCAACTTCGTTTCCAGCGGATGCTCGCCTTCCAGCACCTTGTAGAAGTCTTCCACCGGGGTGTCCTTGGCGAGGGTGAGCTTGCACTTGTACAGCTTGGCGTTGACCTGCACCGCGCCCGACTTGCCGTTCACGCCGGCGTAGCTGCCGGCGAAGCTCCACACGCATTGCTTGACGCTGGCCTTGGTCGAGTCGACCGAACAGCGCAGCTGCAGGGGCCGGAGGTTGGCGTAATCGCCTTCGCAGAAGGTATCGCCGCAGACCTTGTCGAAAGCGGTACCGAGGCGAGCCTCGGCGCTGAAGAAGCGGTCCATGCCGGCTTCGGACACCGGCCAGTCGGTGGCGTCGACATAACGTGCCGGAGCGGGCGCCGGGTTGGGCGCAGTCTGCGCAAATGCCGTGGCGGAAACGGTGAACAGGACGGCGCCGAGGGCGGTTCGGATCATCGGGTGACTCCTTGGTTAGGGAGCCGATATCTCACCGTCAAAGGCGCCACGGGTCTGTCCCGTGGCGCCGGAAGTGACGTGTAGTCCCGTCGCGCCTGGGGTTATAGCCAGCGCCCGTAACGACGGATGTAGATCGTCTTCATCACCTGGGTCAGCACGCAGTAGCAGGCCAGGGTCAGCGCCAGCCAGGCGAAGTAGATGCCCGGCAGAGGCTGCATGCCGATGCGTGCGCCCAGGCCCGAGTAAGGGATGAGCATGCCCACGATCATGATCGCGCTGGTCAGCGCCAGCACCGGCGCGGAGGCCACGCTACGCAGGAACGGAATGCGGCGTGTGCGGATCATGTGCACGATCAGCGTCTGCGACAGCAGGCCCTCGATGAACCAGCCGGACTGGAACAGCGACTGGTGCTCGGGCGAGTTGGCGCCGAAGTAATGCCACATCAGCCAGAAGGTGGTGATGTCGAATACCGAGCTGACCGGGCCGATCCACACCATGAAGCGGCCGATGTCGCCGGCATCCCACTTCTGCGGCGAGCGCAGGTATTCCTCGTCCATGCGATCGAACGGAATCGACAACTGGGAGAGGTCGTAGAGCAGGTTCTGCACGAGGATCTGCAGCGGCATCATCGGCAGGAACGGCAGGAAGGCGCTCGCCACCAGCACGCTGAACACGTTGCCGAAGTTGGAGCTGGCCGTCATCTTGATGTACTTCATGATGTTGCCGAAAGTGACGCGCCCTTCGAGCACGCCCTCCTCCAGCACCATCAGGTTCTTTTCGAGCAGGATGATGTCGGCCGACTCCTTGGCGATATCGGTGGCGGTATCCACCGAGATGCCCACGTCGG
>Ga0116228_10004450_pt1 | contig 12427 bp, 3 predicted proteins | sample S1TSphfallax_2_FD_89694 | JGI IMG/M metagenome (GOLD analysis project Ga0116228, IMG submission 89694) | Host-associated microbial communities from peat moss isolated from Minnesota, USA - S1T2_Fc - Sphagnum fallax MG | ecosystem: Host-associated > Plants > Peat moss > Unclassified | place: USA...
TGTTGTCGTCATGTTTTATATGTCAATTAGTTGAATTTGCTTTACTGCGGGTCTCTGCGACACCTCCTTTTTGGAGGAGTTCATTTGGTGACTTCATGGTTGCCTTCTAAACGATCAAAATAAGGTAAAGCTTGAAGGTACGTTTTATATTCAATTAAGGAATGGATATAACAATGCAAGTGATTCAAACCTTTTATACAAGAAAAACATGTTTATTTTTATGCAACTACATGTTCATTATGTCAACTTGATGAAAAAATAAATGATTTGAAAATTTGAAAGTTTTGAAAATTTGAAGCAAAAGGCTTCAAGGGAAATGATTCTTTTTTTAAATCATTTAACTCGATGTTGTTTACATCATTAGGTTCAAAATTTATAGCTCTAGATGTATGTCACATGTGCAAGAAATAATCATGCGAGAAAACATATTTATTTGCTTTTGCAAACTCATTTTGATATTTTGTGCATTTTTACTTCTAAACCAAAATATTGATGCACAATCATGTACGCACATCAAAAATCACCACCATCACATGAATTATCTTATCTTGGACTCCTAGAAGGGGCACTAGTAAACAAAAGTAAACAATATGTGAGTTAAAATATAGGACCGTGCTATCTATAGGTTGTTGGGTAGAAATTATAAGTTAATTAGTTAAAAAATAGGGTATGTAATAATATGAAATAATGAATTATAGTTAATATAGGGTGGCTTTAATATGTATAGACTAGAAAATTACATAATAATAAGGTGATAAAAAAATAGGTTGAACAATTATCTAATACCCCTTTGAAAATGGTTGTTTAATGCACGTAAATCCTAAACTTTACACTAAGTGTTCCCCCTAGGCTTGGACTATTTGATTTTTCTCAATAATTTTTATAAAAATGTAAAACTTATCAAATTTTGTAAAAACTAACCTTGAAATTTTTTTGGAGTCCTTGTTCCTTTTTTTAGAACCCCATTCATGAATGGATTTACTTATAATTTCAAATCATTTTTTTGTTATTTATCAATGGTTTTGGAGTACATTTTTATAATGTGTATCACAATTTAAACAACTAAAATGGGTCTACAAAGTTTGTTGGACATTATGTTGAAAAATATTTGCAAAAATATTGAAGAATAAAATTATAGTTTACAAATTTCAAAGATATAATATCATCAACAAATCCTTATTTTTAAAAAAATTTCAAAATGAATTCCAAATCAACATTTTTAGTTCAAATAGCATTTTTTTAATTGTATAGTATTCCATTTCCAATCATACAAATATTTGCAAGGTAATGGGAAGGTGATATCATGAATGTTTTTTAGAAGTTGCAACCTAGATGTTTTACAATCTTAACATCCATATATGTTTTATGGATAATTATCCCCATAAGTGCCATGGCATAAGGAGTTCATTTTTCCCACCAATCTAGCCTAGCATATGATCCACATAAACACCATGTGGGCACCTTGACCAAAATTTTCTTGCCAATTTGACATGGCACCAAAACTTCCAACTTGAACATTTGGTTGTACAATTGAATTGCATGCAATTGCATATATTTCTTGATCATATATATGCTACAATATGTCTAGTGCAATTAATACAATTCATTTGATAACACTTAAAGCATAGAAAATTGACTTGGAGTTGCAAATGGTCATTGCAATTGAAAAATTCAATTCTAAAACAAGAACTTGCATAAACCCCTTGTGTTCTCATCTTGTGCATATGTTAATCATAAAAGGGCACCATGTGCAACTACTATGTGACTATAACAGAACTTTGTGGATTTTCAACATGGCATTTTATTTATAAATGCAATGTATTTTTATGGAAAAGATGCAATTTAGTTACAAATCGATTGCAAAGGACACATAGTTACATAATAGTAAGGCTTCCATAGATAAAATTTATCATAGTGAAAATCCATGAATGTGCTACCAATTAATAAAAAATATATATGAGCTTTTAAACCATTTCAAGATGGTGTGTAAGTTTAGTTGATTTTAAAACAACAAAATGAAGGAAAAAGATAAAGTCCTTTACAATATGAATGTAGTAAAATATTATATAATTTTTCACAATTGTAATAAAGGGTGACCATTAATTACTTTTGGGAAAAAAATGAATACTTTTGCAAAGTCACAACTTTACATTTTTTTCTACTAAAAACTTCATTGTAAAAAAAAAATTAAGGATTCAAAAAAATTCCAAAAATGTTAGACCTTGATGTTTTAGTTTGTAGTTAACCAAAAGTAGAAAAATACTTGACATTTAAAACTATCTAATATATATACATCTAGAACTAGTTTTAGTTGCTTTTACAAAAAATCTATTTAAATGCATAAATTAAACATAACAAAATTCAATATTATCATTGCAATAAAATCAAATAACAACATTAGGTCAAAGTAAGGTAAAGTAGATAGTTCATTGTTCTTTGTCAAAACAAATTACAAATAGCCATAAGAAATCTTTGATGTATTAGATGTAAAAACATTATTTTATACAATGATTGATATAATGTTGAAAAACCCCATTTTGAAAGTAGATTTATAAAAAATGCATCTACTTACACAAGATGTTTGACCTTACAAAAATTAGTTTCAAGTAGATAAAATATTGATTTTAAAAACATTTCAAGTTAATGAATACCTAAAAGATATTTATATATTGTCAAATTATGCATGTTATAATCATAATGTAATAAATTTTCAATGTGAAGTAGGTTTGAACACGATATTGATTAATCATTTTCAAATGTACGTTTAATCTACTTTTATTATATCACTAGAAGAAACACATGTATTTTCAACTAGTCTTTGCAATTAAATTTTACTTGCAAGAGACATCTTGCAATTAAAATTGCTTTAGTCGCCTAAGACAAGTCACATGTGATAAATCAGTTGCAAAATGACAAAGGGTATTGTATAAAAGAAAAAGTCAACAAATACATTTCATCTTTTGACTTCATTGTATTCGTATTGTCACATGCGACTAAGATGCAACTATTTTGGTCACAATTGAGGCCAAATGATGTGCTATCATGTGTCTTAATATTTGATTATTTAATATATAATAACAATTATTATTTTGAAATAATCTAGCGCGTTCAATTCAAATACTTGGATGATATTATATTATGACACATGGCCCAACGTAAGCAGACCACGTGGCATTAAAAATTTAATGTAATAAAAATATTAATATTAGGTTGGTAGGTACCTAAGTAGGTACATAAATATGTGCCTACAAACCTAGGTTACATATTAACCTCCTAATTAATTAAAAAAATAGGTAAATAGATTCTACCTTCCTAAGTTAAATACCTATTCATATAGGTAGGTACTTAGGTAGGTAGGTACATAAGTCGACCTACGTGGGTAGGTCAAAATAGAAACCTATCTAGTTAGGTATTTAAGTAGGTTGGGAAGGTAAGTACTTAAAAAAATGTTCATAATTTGTTTTTTTGTTTTGGCTTGAACCTTTTGATTAGTTTGTGACCGAACAACGGGTGATCGAACAATAGAGCCATGTTGATTCTGATCCTGATATTTTGGCAACCCTCACTGGTTTGGCTGCGCATTACTTCTCATCATTGCTACAATGCATGGCGGCTACTCTGGTTTGATCATGGAAGTTCACCACATTTGAGGAAAACGGCACAGAATTATGGAAAAGGAGGTGCTGGCATTGATGGTTTAAGGCGGTTGGAATGCATGACGGCGCGGGAACTGGCTATTCAAGGAGGAAGAGGCTTAATGTTTGGGCATTGGAAGGTTGAAGGAGAGAGCTTGGAAGAGTAGAGATGAACAGAGAAGAAGTAGGAGATTTTACAGAGGAGCTTAGGGACATTGTTAGTGGCTGATTTCTTCCGCTGTATTAATGACTAGAGAATGTCTAGCTTTTACATCTGGTGAGGTTGAGTCGAAATTGAGGACCAATGTTACAGACAGAGCATTTTGAAAAGAAGAGAAGGCTTGTACTATCGAGGACCTTTGTGAAATATGAGCTATGAATTTTGGTCATTGAAGTTCTGTCTGTCTGATTCGTGTGAGCAGGAGTAGCATCTGTAGAGGTTCAGGTGGGGTGATTTTGCGGCCATCATGTGGGTTCCCCAGTTGGAGTATGGACCAAGGCGATTGCTATGTTATTCCTTTGCTATGTGTTGTTTCTTAGGTGTGTGATTGCCCATGTTCGCTCTGTTAGAGCGAGTCCGAACAGAAGGGTTGGGTTGCTCTCTGATCTCTTCTGCTGCGTTAGTCACTAGGGGATGGCTAGCTCCTGAATCTGGTGAGAGTTAGGTCGAAATTGAGGGTCGATGCTGTGGACAGGTGAAGTTTGGAAGGTGGCTGATGCACAAGAAGGTGCATGGATAGACAGCTTAAGGGGTCTGTTTTTGGAGCGCAATCTTTGGCTGAGTAGTTGTTAGACTTCTGATGAACATACTGGAAAAGAGGAAGCTTGTGCTCGTGGGGTATTTTGTGAATAGAGGTGTGAGTTCTGGGTTTTGAGATCACATCGACGGATTTTTATGAGTATAGGCTGTGTCTGTGTGAAGATCAGAGAATGTGTGTGAGAATGTTGTGATGAGAAGGAGAGAGAAAAGATCAGGGTTGTGATTAGATTTAGGATTTGGTGAGAACTCAACTCTGTATATGTCCATCAGATGTTTCAGGTTCGTTGTAGAGTCTAGCACTCTCTTTTTGGTTACAAGTTCATCCCATGTGCACAAATTTCTTAATGTGAAATTGAATGACTTCACCCCCTTGTTTATATAGTGTTCAAAATAGGAATGAAGAACAAACAAAATGGAATAAGTTTTGAAGCTGTAACTTTTTCACAAACTAAGTTGTAATTCCAAATTTTTTTTCGTGCCTTACTTTAGTTTTTAGATTTTTAAACAATTCAACTATTAGATAATTAAATAATCATTTAATCAATATTAATTAAATATACATATATTTAAAATATAAATTATACACTACAAATATTCAGTTTTCATTAGTAATTACTTAAATAAGCAATAACTTCTTAATATTTAACAAACTAGATATCTAATTATTCACACATTATTAATTCATAACTCATAAATAATTTTTAAAATAAATATTTAAAATATGAATTTTGAGAATTTGATTGAGTTTATAAAGTATAATTAATTTAAAAATAATTTAATGACTATAATTTAAAAGTTGACTATTTCAAATATTTATGTCAAAATTATAAGTAATGAATTAAAAATTGTTATTAGAAAGTAAATTCTATCATGAATGTTTTGAAAACTATTATTCAACTAATTACATTATTCATTGGATAATTACGTTTATTCTTGTAAAAATTATTATACATCAAGAATTTTTTTTATATTGGTAATTATTAATTATAAATAATATAATTTGTTAAACATGACATTAATTTTCATAATTACTATAAAATTACTATAAAATATATATCATAGATGATTAGTCACAAAATTTTTAAAATATATAAAGATATATATAAATGTATATAATAATTTGTGAAATTAAAATTCAGTAAAATAATTATGCACATACTAATTAATTCTTATCTGAAATAATTACAATGATTTTAAAGTAATGTGACATTAATTAATTTCTTCTAATATAAGAATATATATTATATAACATACAAATCTATGTTATAACAATAATTATTTAGTGTAATTTAGATTTAATAAACATAATCAGTTAAAATTATATATCAAAGTTATTTATTATGGATAACACTAGTAGAAAAAACCTTTAAAACTCAATCAATTTTTTTTTGAATTAAAATATAAACTTAAGATTCCAAAATAGAAATTCAGAATTCAAATGTCAATTTTGAAATCAACTAATTGTTTTGAAGTTAAATAACAAATTTGAGAATTGAAAGGTCAGTTTTCAGAGTCAAATAATAATATTCAAAATTAAAATGTCCATTTTAAGAGTCAATTAATAATTTTCTGAATTAAAATATTAATTTCGACCATCCAAAATAATAATTTGGAATTCAAATTTCAACTTTCAAGTCAAATAATTTTTTAAATTTTTATTTTAAAACTTCAGAATTCAAATATCAAATTTGAAGTTCAAATAAAAATATTTTAAATCAAAATGTGAATTTTAGACTGAATAAATGTTTTTGGATTGAAATTCTAATTTTTAGATTCGAAAATAATAATTTAGAATTCAAATATCAAGTTTTAGATCAAATTATTTTTTGAATGTAAATAATAAATTTCAGAATTGAAAAGTCAATTTTTAGATTCAGTAAGAATATTCCAAATTGAAATATCCATTTGTAGAGTCAATTAATAATTTTCAGACTTGACATATTAATTTGAGAATCCAAAATAATAATTTGGAATTGAACTTTCAGGTTCAAATCAAATGATTATTTAAAATTTAAATGAGTTTTTTTTCAGAAATGAAATATATATTCTCAGATTCATATAAATTCAAATTTTAAATGGCCATTTGTATAATCAATTAATAATTTTCTGAATTGAAATACTAATTTTTGGATTTGAAAATATGAATTTATAATTCAAATATAAATTTTTAGATCAAATCGCCCTTTTTAATTTAAATTGAAAATATCATTTTTTAATCAAAAAAATTTAATTTAAATAATGTTTTAAACAATTGAAACAACAATTTTCAGATTCAAATATCAATTTTCAGATTTGAATAAAAAATTCAAAGTTCAAATATTAATTTGGAGATTTGTTATATGAACAATATACATACGTATGCATATATATATATATATATATATAATTTTAATACATACATTAAAATACACCCTTATGTCATTGTAGAATACTTTTTGGATGCAATTAAGTTGGTGACTATTGCAAGTAATGGGACATATCAATCTATTAATGGATGAAAATAAATGTAAAATCAATCCAACCAATAGGATTAAATTTCTAGTAGTTGCATCATAGTTGTGAAAATGACCAAAATAGTTGAAATTTGATCTTGTAATTGCAAATATACCCAAATCTAATCACAAATGACTACAAGTCGCATGTAGTCGTAAATGGAGTGGTTACATTTTGACTGATTTCTATTAATGTATCAAATTCACCATGAAAAACCTTTTTTACTAAATTTTTTTCTCAAAAAGACCCATTTTACCCCCTTGTCCAAAATGCCATTTTGGACTTGTCCATATGGACTGGTCTCTTTTTCATTAGGGGCCTCATGATTGTCTAATTAGTCAAAATGACCATTTGTCAATTTGGCCATTGGTAAATTAAACCATCATTATCTATGGTATAATTTAAACCACGTGTCAACATTATGTTGCATCTTGAAAGTTGATATGGCATTGTACATGCCATTAAAATGTAGACTCATATGTAGTTACCTACATTTTACCTATGACTATATGTGTACAATATACATTGTACACATACACCATATGCCTAACCATGTACAAAATTTGTATATGCGATTTGCCAAGTTTGAACCCCAAGACTCAAGGGAGGCACACCATTGCCTTTGCTACCAAGTTACACAACTTTTCATTATTAAAGGGCATGCAACATTTTCTCTAACTTTTAAACTATGAAATCATTAAAAAATCTGAAATTGGGACACCTTTTTAAATCTAAAATTTGGATCAAATGAAACACGTAAGTAGATAATTTTGAAGTTTATTAAAAAATCTCTTTAATAAAATCAATATGCTTTGTAAATGTTCAAATTAGTACTTATAAAAAAAAATAAAAATACAAATCATTAATGAATTAGCACAAATGAATTTACAAGTTTTCCAATTCCAACTACATTTCATTGTGTGATGAACAATACAGGGTAGGTAGGTGGGTAAAGTAGGTAGGTATATGTAGGTAACTAAAGGAAGTAGGTGGTTGTAAAATTATATTTAATGTAAGTAAGTAAGTAGGATAATAATTAATTATTAATCATGTGTGGTAGGTAGGTACGTAAAGGTTGGTAAAGTAGGGTAGGGTAAGGTAGGTACATATGTACATAGGCTAGCCTATTAACTAGGCCTCAATTATCTAGCCACCTAGCATAAGTTAGGCTAGGTTATGCTTGTAGTTAGTGAATTGTCACAATAGGGAATGTTATTAATTTGTGACATATCTACTTACCTACCTACCACACATGGGTGGTTTTGTGTGGTGGTCAATATGGCGACTAGTCAAACCTTGTTTGATCAGTCAAACATAATTTTGACTAATCAAATGCCACATGGCATTTAAACATTGGCCACCCAAGTTAAGCCATGTGGCATTTAAACATTGGCCATTTAAATCTTAACCACATGGCATTTCATCATTGGCCACCTAGGCTAAGTGACATGGCATTTAAACATTAGCCATTTAGGCTATACCATGTGGCTAGAACCTAAATGACATGGGTTAAACCTAAGCTAATAGGCCTAAAACTAGGTACTTAGGTTTAGGAACCTAAAGTTTTAAGCCTAGGCACCTAAGGATAGGTCTAGAAACCTAAAACTTGAAGCCTAGGCAATTAGGCTTAAGTTTAGGAGCCTAAAGTAAGCTTAGGCAACTTAGGCCTACCTTAGGAGCCTACGCTATGTCCTTTCCTAGGTTGCACCTAAAGCTACGCCACTAGACTAGGCCTAGATGTAGGCCACCTAGATGTAAGTGTATAGCTACCCACCTTGGTAGGAAAATCCTATTTTATTTTGAATTTGGCCTTTAAGGTTGAAACATTTCATTTGCTCATCCCAAATGACCCTCCTTTTTTGAATATTTCTTATGTTTTGGATTCTTGGAATGCTTTCATTTATATTTTTCATAATTTTAAAAGGATGACAAACAATTTGGGACAATGTTTTGGGGAGGACAAACATTCTCATATGGACATAAAACACTAAAACCTTTTAATTCATATAATATTATCTTTAAGTAATTATGTAATACACATTAATGAAATAAATAAATAGATAAGGAGGTAAGTAAATAGGTATGTGAACCAACAATAATTAATATATAGTTGCAACTAATAATTGCAACCATATTATAAATCTTTAAATTATATAAAATATCAATATGATTATTTTGACCTATATTGTTGATTAATAATTACAAGCATATTGTAACTAATTTTTTGCAAATTGACTTAACTAATTATATATTATTAACAATTTATTTACAATAATTAGTATTTGATTACTTAGTTACATGTTAATTAATGTATTTTAGGTAAATAATGAAGTAACCAACTAATAACTTATTGTACACATGATTGTAGGTATCTAATTTAACCTATATATTGTTAGTTAATTATACCTAATAATTGGGAGTGCATGTGTTAAAAAAAACCCTAGCGCTTTCGCACTATTGGCACATTTGATGAGAAAAATGTTGTGAATTTGAAGGCCCAAAAAAATGATGGCATAAATGTTGGGTAACACATTGACGCACCAAGGATGATGTCAAGAATGTCGATTGAGAACTAAATCTAAATAAAAAATGATTTGTCTTATTGCAATTAAAGATGCCTAGGGACAACCCTATGACATCTTTTAGCAACATTATTGCATAATTGTTTGTATAGGTTTCTTGTTGTGTAGTTTTATTTGTTAGTTAAAGTGCATGGTCACCATTGCAATAACTTTATAATTTGTTTTTCATAAAACACTATTTTTCGAATCTCATATTTTAAAAGAAAAACCACCTAAGGTTTCATTGAATGTTAATTTTGAAAGGATGGATCCAATAAATAGTGTGGAAGTTGGCGAAACACATAATAAAATAGACAATATGTGCTCCTTTTCACAAAAAAAAAATGGCAAGTAGTCATAATAAAGTTTAATGTATTGAAAATAGAAATATTATTTTATTCCATGATTAATGTGAGGATAATTTTATATAATAGAACTGAAAAATTACATTTTTAATATGCATTCAAGGAGATATCTAAAAAATGTATCTACTTGCATGAATGTTTGGCTTTTACAAAATAGGTTGCAACTAGATGAAATATATTGATTAAATATATTTTTTCAAATTAATTCAACCTTAGAAAATATTCAGATATTTTGAAATTGTGCAAATTATAGTCATGATATATTGAAATTTTAATATAAAAAAACATTTGAACACCATATCGATTAGTCAATTTCAAAATTACTTGGTACTTGCTTTTATTATATTAAAGTCTTCAAATTTAAGATTCAATTTATCATAAACTCAAGAAAGGTCTTGATGGTTTGATATTTCTAACTATAAGAATATTTAATTCATTTTCTTATGTTTAATATGTCAAAAACCCTTTTGATTCTAAATTAGATTTTTGCGTAGACTACTTTTTATGTTTACTTTATCATGCTTTTGCTTAGTGGTAGATTTAGATCAAAGGGGAAATGTATTTTACATGTTGATTTTGCCAAATGTCAATTAATCATAATCCAACGATAAAGAGAACTTTTACACCTTTTTTTTATATTGGTAAGGTTCATAAAAGTGGAAAAAATGTGTTATGAATGGTATATTTGGATCTCTTCCTTTAGTTGCCATAAACATTTGCCTTTCAATCCTTTCTTACAATGGCATCACACTTTGGGTATATCCCCCCAAACAATGCCTTTTAGTCATGTGCAAAACACACTCACCATGTTTGGAAGAATGTGCCCAAGTAATGACAACCCTAAAAGGAGCAACACAAATACTTTTTTGGTATTGCTTTCTAGCTACATATGGAGGGATGCACATACAATAATAACAAAGTAATATTTCTCGACAATTGGGAACCCCGAGTTTTTGCATTTCCTTAGCTCTTGTATTATATGAGACCTTCCATGACTCTTAAGTGTTGGAATTTCCTTAGAGCATGTATTATATATGTGAGATCCATGACCCAAGTTAATTTTGGCATTTCCTTAGACCGTGTATTGTATATATTAATTTGTTATTATTGTATGTGCATCCCTCCATATGTAGCTAGAAAGCAATCGGGATTAAAACATTCTGATTGGCCGGCCATAATGATTGGCCCAGGTGGTGACGTTTAAATAACCTCTCACCATATATTGTCCAAATTTTCATAAACAATTGCTTTTGATTGGCCGGCCATAATGATTGGCCCAGGTGGTGACGTTTAAATAGCCTCTTACCATATATTGTCCAAATTTTCATAAACAATTGCTTTTGATTGGCCAGCCATAACAATTGGCCCAGGTGGTGGTGACATTTAAATAGCCTCTCGCCATATATTGTCCAACTTTTCATAAACAATTGCTTTTGATTGGCCGGCCATAACGATTGGCCCAGGTGGTGGTGACATTTGAATAGCCTCTCACCATATTATATTGTCCAAATTTTTCATACACAATTGCTTCCGATCGATTGGCCGGCCATAAAATGATTGGCTAAGGTGGGTAATGTTAAAATAGCCTCTCATCATGTAGTGTCCAAATTTGTCATGTTTATGGGGTGGGGTTCGGGAAACAATTAATACTCTATGTTAGATGGATTCTATGTTGTAAAGGCCTGAAATAGGTGGTGCTTTGGGTGGGCCTACTCTAATTTGTATGTGTTTAGTAGGACCCGTATTGATGTTTTTTGTTCAGGAGGATGGAGAGGACTACTTTTGGCAAGCAAACCTTGGGAAGCAAACCTTTCTTTCTTTATTTCTTTCTTTAGCAACCTTTGCAAATTTGGTCAAAAAGTGTGCAAGCTTTGGGAAATGCAAATCATATAATGCAAAACATGGGTGGGTTGGGTTGTTGGTATGGACTTATGGACAAGGCTCTTGCCAAAAAATATCAACCAAATGGTGTGTGTGAATATGTGTGTGTTTGTGTGTGTGTGTGTGTGTACAAGTGTTATATGATTGTCGATGTTGGTTGTCAATGACGACTCAATTATCGTGACATATAAGTTTTGTCAACGATAGTTGTCTTGCTCTTGCATACAAGAGGACCCAATGGTCGTGAGTGACATAAGTTTGTCAAGGATAGTTGGCTTGATCTTGTGAATAAGAGGATCCAATGGTCGTGAGTGTGATAAGTTTGTCAAGGATAGTTGGCTTGATCTTGTGAACAAGATGATCCAATGGTCGTGAGTGACATAAGTTTTTGAAGGATATAGTTGTCTTGCTCTTGTGAACAAGATGATCCAATGGTTGTGAGTGACAGATGTTTGTCAAGGATAGTTGGCTTGCTCTTGTGAACAAGATGATCCAATGGTCGTGAGTGACATAAGTTTGTCAAGGATATAGTTGTCTTGCTCTTGTGAACAAGAAGGACTAGTTGGGCCTCTTCTTTTCTTCTCTTCTCTTGCACCAAACAATGAAGTAAAAAAGTGACCCCAAGACCTGCCCACACAAATTGTGATGAGTTTTGGTCGTCGATTGTTGGTCTTCAAGTAGATAGAAAAGAAAGTCTCCTCCCCTTTACATGTACTTTACTTGTGTGGGAAA
>Ga0116228_10004451_pt1 | contig 12420 bp, 8 predicted proteins | sample S1TSphfallax_2_FD_89694 | JGI IMG/M metagenome (GOLD analysis project Ga0116228, IMG submission 89694) | Host-associated microbial communities from peat moss isolated from Minnesota, USA - S1T2_Fc - Sphagnum fallax MG | ecosystem: Host-associated > Plants > Peat moss > Unclassified | place: USA...
AATTTTAATTGGTAAACAGTGTAATTTGGTAAACATTTGCGGGTAAAGAATGTTATGACAAGGTGCTAAATGAAGAATTTTAAAGAATTTTAAGTTGCAAAATGAAGAATGTCATCACTAGGCAATAAATATACACCAATCATATAGTAATGGACTTTTAAAGTGGACATATGAACTATAACATGGGTTTTGCATTAATATTCAAATGCATTTTTTATTATGATTTCATCTCAATATTTTTTATAGGGACTCAACATATAATACATGATGGAAAAAAATATGGATTGAAAAAAAATGCAACAAATACTTTAGCCAACAAATAATTATGGACTTTTGAATGACCAAATTTGGGCTTTATTTTCAAAAGTTCCAATCTTGGTCTTTTTATTATATTGATATTTTTTTCCCTAATATATATAATAAAAAGTTTTCTAGGTGGGGAACCTTTCATATGGACTTTATTAATTGATTAATCACCATATAAAGCTCACTCAACATTGGTTTTTAACATTTTTTTAATATTTTGATGTTAATTTTCCCATTTATATGGACTTTTGGGACTAGGACTCTTGCCACTTCTAAGCCACCTAACTTGCATATACCCCAAGGTAGTCAATATTATGTTCATCCACATTTGGCACTTCTTTCCATGGATGCACATATGATGGAACAAGGTTTAACTTCAATAATTTTTGTTTCAAACCTTCCACCAACAATACTTGGTCCTTTTTGTTTTTGAACAACTTTTTTACAATGTTTGGCCTCAAGACCCCTTGCACAAGTGCAACCCCATGACAACCTTGCAACATTACCCAAATGTTCAATTTGGCTCAACATGTGGTCACCTATAACTTGTAGGGTTTGCAATTTTCTTTTGGATGATTTCACTATATGTCAATGAAAAGAACACCCATCATTTGATCACCACTTAACTCAACAAAGATCTCCAAATCATCAATCAAGATCTTTATAAGGTTTGTTTCATTTTCACATGGAACCAAATTGACAAATTGACAAAGTGATTATGTAATCCCACTTGCATGCAAACTTTTCAATGCATCAAGATTGCATAATGTGTTAAAAAATTTGTGTGATAAAGATAACTAAACATGTATATTCTAAAAATGATAGTACTTGAACAAAATTCTCAAGTAGGAAATATTATTTTCCTAAACTTTTTGAAATAATCCCAAGGTGAGAATGGTGAATTTTTTTTCACTACATTGTAGTCATTGTCCAATGTAGATGAAATTTGCACCAAATGAAAATGTTGATGCCCACCATAAGTGTCTTTCACTTTTTGCAACATTGTCATAAAACTTTAAGGTAGTGGTGATGAATATAAACCTTTGATTTTGTGCAATTTCCCTTTGAGGCTTTAATTTGTATGCCAAATTTATTTTTAACATAAGGCAAACAAAATATTTCATGATGTTTAAAGCATCACCAACTCAGTTAGGAATGACATTTTTCATAGATAATTTGAGGAGATGCTTGCTTTTTCCAATTTCCCCAAAGCCATCTAAAAAAATTGTCTTCAAATCAACCTCTTTAACATGTCCCTAAAGTTTAATCAAATGACCCATCACATTTCATGGTAGTACCAATTTGGATTCACAACCACAAAATTTTCATCCTTGAAACATATGATTTCACCAACATCATGTAAAAACATTATTATTACATTACATGTGGTTTTTCTAGTTGTGATTGTAGGGGCCCAACTATGAATTGCCACGAGTTTAGTTGTTCCTTGTTGATAATTTCCTTTTCAAAGGTTTCCATGGTAATAATGGGTTGGCTAAGATGCTTCCTATTCTAGTTTCACACACCATGTTGTACATTCATGTGTGTTTCATAAATGTACAGTAACTTTTTCAAAATATCTCCACAATTGTTGGTCACATCTTTGACCATTTCCCTTGCTTCTTTGGAAGAATGTACATTGATCAAACGACAATTGGATGATAAATTGATAAAAGCAACAAACTTTCCTTTCAAACTTTGAACGCAGTATTCCACAAAAGTCTTATTCATAAACTTTTTGTCACCATTTGTCAAAGACAATCACCACTTGTGGTGGAGAATTTGATGACCTTGTGTTTACTGAAATGAATTTCAATCAATATGAAAAAAATTCCTTGATATCTTTTGAAAAATATTTCTTCCATAATTCCTTATGGAATGGGTACATACCACTTGAAAAAGTAACATACATTTCTTTAAATGCTCAAATTTGGGATTACTTTATAATGAAAAACATTGACACTCTTCTTGACCTACAAGATCGCATATAGAGATTTGATAATGATCATTTATCAACAAGCATGTCGATTTGTATCCCATGTGTTCTTTTGGCCCATTCATTTGGATCATGGGAACAAAATTGCAAAGGTTATGCAATTCAACCAACTCCACCAACACAATGAACATCTATTCTTGTAAACACTTTGCAAAGCTTTTAACCATTGACCTTGTCAATGTAGTTTTGACTACATATATGAATATGACATGATGTTAGCCACACATTAATGAATATTTTTGAATTTGACATTTTGATATAAATTTCAATTCTTCCATTCTTTCAATGCCTATTTCACATATGTTAAACTTTTGTGATTGAAAGAAAGCAAACCATATATATCAAACTTACAAGATTGATGAATACATATAAGGTATGAAGATATTCATATCTACACAATTGATTGCCCTTAAGGCTTGTATGCTAACCAATCAAATATGGACAATTAATGAATAATTAATCTTAAGACTTATTTTTTTAAAATCAACTTTATGGTCAATATTACAAGTATTTGCAAATACATTTACATTATGTGAAGAATCATTTCAATAGATTTATTGGTTGTCTCAATGCTTGGCTAACACAACATATATATTTTTTAAAGGTTGTACATTTGGTTTAGTTGTTAATATAAAGATCTTTAAGTTAGTTGAACATTATGCCTCATGAAAAAAGTGTAGCTATAATTGATATGAATGGCAAGGTTTCATTATTTTACTCCATTGCAATTATTAAACCACATTTTTTTTTTAATATTCAAGCAAAATTTCTTTTAAATTAATATGATGTTGGTTTGATGGCAACATTCAACTACCATAGTTGATTAAAACACCTTCAAACATATCCCCACGTGATTTTTATATTTCACCATATGACATATTATGGTTGATATGTTATTATACACAAAAATCTTAGGTTGGATTGACCTTTGATGACAACATCCAAATGACATTTGCTACTTTTTCTTTTGAATATGAAAGTCAATTATAGATTTTTTCTTGGGCTACTTGTTAAGAATGTAATGTTATTTCATAATTCATTCAATTACATATTCTAGAATCCTAAATATTCAAGTAAATCAGCAATTCCAAAGTAGGAAAAATGTTTCTTAATACTTTACCACCATTATGTGGGACTAAGTATGTATGAAAGGAAGAAGAACGACAATTTGTTTGTTCATTCTTGCACATATCTCAAGATCTAGTAACAAGGAATGGTTAGAAGAACTTGATATTCTAGGAAAAGGTTTACACACATTACAACAAAAGTCGGCCACCTAGTTGCGTGGAGAAGCTTGCAATTTCCCTAGAAACAAAATGGGGGATTATTAAACATGATGTCAACAAGTTTGTTGGGGCTTTTGGTAGTGTGTAAGCTTTGTGCAAGTCTACAACAAAGACAAAAAGACATTTTGTACAAGGGGTTGGAGTTGTATAAAACAAAGCACCCACGAAACTTGAGCATCACATTTATACATGGTTGGTTGGTGTTGAAAGACATGCCATGTTGGGGTGGCATCCACGACAAAACCATGAAAAGTATTCCAATAATGAAGCGCAAAATTACAACTATGTTTGATGTTGATGAACGCAAAGTTGAAATAATGGATGTTGAATCAAATTTGGGGTCTACATTAAAACAACCACAAATTCAATGCATGTTTGAATGCACTATTAGGGTCCCAGCTCGGGCTGCAGTAGACATGGCAAATGCCAGATTTAACAAGGTTACAATTATGAAGGATCAAAGCATGATGGCTTTCTTCACCATGCCAAAAGCATCATTGGTATCAAAAAAAGCTTAAGAATACTTCCAACTTCAAGGACTAAAGAGCTAAAAAAGGTGCAAACTCAAATTCATGATGCACATGTAAAAGAAACAATTGTACAACTTTGAACTTTGAAGAATGTTAATATGGATTTGAGGTTGTTAAGAACGTGTGAAAGAAGTTTTTTTTAAAAACAAGCTCATTGTTTATTGAAATCAAAACTCATGGGTTCCTTTCAAAGTCTATTGATGGTCAATGAGATCATTGTGTAATCTTAAATGCATATCTGAATTTTCTATTTCTTTAGTGCCATTTCTATAACAAAAGAAGGCCCTTGCCTAATCTGAATGCTAGTTGCATCAATTACGGTTCCAAGCCCTTGGTCTCTTCATCCTCTACAATCATATTATGCAAGGCAATACACACAATAAAAATGTTTGAAAGTATGAACCTATGCCATTGGCTAAAAGGGTTTTGCACAATTGCAAATCAACTTTGCAAGGCCTTGAAATTTTGCTCAACGTCCTTTTGAACCACTTCATGTTGTTGTGCATATTGCTTACATTTCTCGCCTTGAGGTTTGTTTATAATTTGTTGAATATTTACTAGCAAGGGTAGATGCCATCCACCAATAAGTAGTACATTAAGTATTGATTCCCATTCACCTGAAACCCAAGATGATCACCTACACCACTCAAAAGATTAGTAACCAAAGGAGGACAATCCAAAACATTTAGATCATTATTCTAGCCCAATAATTCAAAGAGAACATGCTAGAAACAAAGTTTCTTATTTAAAATGGTTTTCTTGTCTTTGTCAAAAAATTGGAAGGACCACATTGTTGGGTAGTTCTTCCATTCATAAAGCATACAATCTAAAGAAGCAAAAAATCATGGAAACCCATGCTCAAAATTATTCCCAAGCTACTTCTCAAAATCATTCTTCGCACAGGTTATTGAAAGTACAGGAGTTCAAAAACTTCCTTGATGGCTTGACAAATAGGTTCAAACTCTCCATGGTCCTGCTTTTTCCTATGCAAACATATTCATCCATTGCATTAGTTGCCATGCTGTAGGTTAAGAGTTGAATTGCTACAATACATTTTTGGATTGAATATAGGTTCATGGGACCACAAGAATCTCACCTATGGACAAAATAAGGGTCGCACACACTAACTGTTGCAACAAGACGAAAAAAATTAAAATTGCTTCATGCAAAATCAGCATTTAAAATGATATCCATCATACACAAGGTTTGAAAAAAAAATTCTCACATTGTTCACTCATCGCCAAGTGTTCTATCTTGAACAAAATTTGATTATCTGCCCAACCTACTTTTGCTATGTGGTTTGTGAACTGTTTTGATCTACTACATGCTACAAGAAAACCACAAAAAATGTTCATCTTTTTCATCGTCTTCAAGGTCTGCACACAACTACAACAATACCCTAGCATGCCACAAATCTGCCATAGCCAAAATTAGAGGAAAGCTCACAAGAGAGAAAGCAAGAAAAAAATAAAAACTAAAAAAGAGAAGTAAATCAAGTTTCGAAAAAATGGAAAAGATGACATAAAGGTGAAAAATGATGACAAAATGATGGGGTTGAACTCTATCATTAGGGCTAGGCATGTATGAACCGCGCACCTTAAATTTGACGTTGACAATGTAGTTTGGATAGCTGTCATAGGAGAAGCCATTATGTTGGACTTGAGGCATCCCCTTCACCATTGTTAAGTAATTACACATATTGCTTTCCAACTGCGCTTTCACTTGTGCAACTTGTCCATTGGGTTCCGATGGAGTATCTTTGCACCCAATTTCTTTTATGAGCCAAAATGATGCACCCTTTGTGAGTTATTTTGAGGATGATGTGTTGGCCAAAATGATGGATCTTGTACATGGATTTTCTTCCCATAAAGATCCATTTATGAAGTGGCTTGTAAAAGATTCATCATTTTGACCAACACATTATCCCCGTTAACAAGGTCACGCCCTAGGAGGTCAAGTGTGTGAAGAATTTCATTTTTTCAGTGATTCCAAAATCATACTCACATCCAATGATTGTAAACTGGAATCTGAAAGGATGGAGAAATGCATTAGGCAGTCATTTGTGAGCAACATTTGAGCAACAGCTTGAGTCCCTCTTGTTCCCATCATGAACCGTTTAATTGATTTGTTAATACGCAGGTGCCCATGTTCACCAGTAAGAGGGCACAAGTAGAGCCTCAACTCCATCAGGGCCCAAAGGGTTCCCGTACAAGTCCAATTCCTCCAGGGTTGAATTCACTCCCAACATCAACCCTAAAGAAGCTGCTCCCACAACAGCCACACCTTCTCTCCAAAGTTGAAGTGTTTTAATGATGTGATTGTTTTCCAGTAAGTTGCAAAGAAATTCCATTTCTTTATCACTGCCAGCAATGGACCCTTTCCACAAATGTTGATACTCCAACTCCGGATGGGAAAGCAGATTCTTGCACAACACCTCCATCTCCTCAACATACAACTGTTCCCACACGATCAATTTCTTCAAGTTCTTACATCCAGTGATGGCCTTCAGAACTTGGAGGTGATGGTTTCTATATGCGTCACTGTTTTCATCAAACTCATCAGCAGGATCATCTTGCTCCACTCCCAATCTCTGCTCCATCATTCTGTTTAGCTCTTGAGATGTTTTGTCACTCCTGATCTCTTCTTTTGCAATCTTCTGTGGAGAAGAACGTTCTTGTGGAATCTGTTTTCTGGGGTAGCTACCAGAACCCAGGCTGTTGGACGTTTGTCTATTGACTGGGCTCCTGGCCAACTCTGTATCCCATGGATCTATCTCCATGGGACCTTCCCGGTTCTTGGTTGGGCTTCTCATGGCTAGCTCTGTGTCCCCTGGATCTATCTCCACAGAATCTCCCCCGCTCTTGGTTGGGCTGTTGGCTGTGCTCCTGGCTAACTCTTTGTCCCCTGGATCTGTCTCCACGGAACCTCCCTGGCTTTTTATCGGGGTATTCACCGTGCTCCTGGCTAGCTCTATGTCCCCGGGATCTATCTCCATGGAACCTCGCCGGCTCTTGTTTTCGGCTGCCAGGCTCCTGGCTAGCTCTCGGTGTCCCCCGCATCTATCTCCATGGAGCCTCTCCGGCTCCTGGTTGAGCTGTTGGCTGGGCTCCTAGCTAGCTCTCTGTGTCTCCTGGATCTATCTCCACGGAACCTCCCTGGCTCTTGATTTGGCTATTCGCTGGACAACCGACTTGCTTTGTGTCCCCTGGTTCTATCTCCACCGAACCTTCTGACTCCATTTGGCTGGAAAGGAATCACAATGACATTGCTCTGCGACGACAGTATAACGGTAATGAGCTTGTTTTCATTATAATCACCGATCACTACCAGTAAGATCTATATCATTTCGCTTCTATCAATAACAAATCAAAATTGTGATGCAATGGCCTTGGGTGCTCGATTTGAGGCCATGGTCATCATTCTCAAGGTTTACTCAAGTAGTAGTTACAAAACACGATCCTCTCCAATCCGGACATGTTTTTCAGAACAAAAGCTTAACTTGGGCAGTGTACATACGGAGTTCAGAATCAGAGAAGTGCTGGTAGGAAACACATACCTGTGCAAGTTCTGCGAAGTGGAAGAAGAAGGCTCAGTTCGATCAGGTGAGATATTACACTTCCTCCCGTTCCGTTGAGCCAGCTACGAACTTGCCGAAAGCTCTTGGCATCAACAATAGCGAGTGGACCAAACTTGACACCGTAGCAGGCCGAACTATGTAAAGCTGAGATAAGTGGTAGCAAATAGCAAACTGGTCCGAGGAGAACGTCTTGGCGTCTAGATCAGTGAGCAACTTGTTTGTGATGGAGCCTATGAGATCCAGAGGATACTTGTGCAGGAAAGATTAAGAAAGCCGGCGAAGTGCAAGGCAAGAGTGGCACCCGAGGGTTTTGTAGCAAAGAAATGCGAACCGCGTTGTAACCTGGTACGAGACCCATCTCCATTCTCCGATAAACACTATTCTTACAATCCTGCACCTGGACAATAACTGGAAAATATCATGATTGCACTCCTCCGTCCTTGAGTGGTGGTGCAAAAGCTGTCCACAGAACGTGTGGTGGGTCCTCCTACGTCTGGAATCTGTACAGGCAGCAGCTCAAAAATCAAATGGGCGAAGTGCGAGGCAATTGTCTCCTCGTGTCGACTAGTGGACGTGGAAAACGTCTCTTTGCTTTGCCGTCCATTTGCTTTCACGTTTTCTCTGAAATCGCTGTCCCCTCTCGGACAATCTCGTCTGACAGGCACCATTATTGTACTACTTCTCCGTTGCTGCATTGGGTATGGGTTTGGCAGAAAGATGCGGTCCCAGTTCTGTACCGTGCAAGTGAAGCACATGGGCTACATGCGATCTGCAAATGCAGACTGTTTGCCAGCAGACGGTTGAATTGATTTGTAAAGTCCTTCTTGACCCCTTCTACAAACAGAGCGCACACTAGTAGGGTAGAACTGCTCATCACCGATCACTACCCTATCACCGAATACTTCTTTCCATCATCGCCCTTTGTGCTTCATTTTGCGAGATTTAAAATGTTTTGGGAGCGCTACCTCAATCTCTAGACATCATATTTGAAGTGCATAGGAAAAGGAGTAATGAAAAAATAGCAACGAGAAAAATAAAAGTCACAAAACTTTTTTTTTTCTTCTCTTTGGACCCCTCATACTTTCAAAGCTTATAACTTTCTTATTTCTTGTTCATTTTGAATGATTTAAAGTTCTATGAAAGCGCTACCTTCAGTTTTACAAATCATCTTGAAACTGTAATTTCGACAGAGCAACATGCAACGAATTTTTTGGATGTTCAGGAACCGGCTTTGTAGTGTTCGGTGGTTTATATTTTTGAGTTCTTGACCCCCTCAACTTTGAGGGGCTGTAACATTCTCAATTTTAATCAGTTTTCGACAATTTTTTATGCACCAGTTGCACCAATAAGAGAGGTTCAAGTTCTGTTTGTACACCAGACACAACAGAGCCCTCCGCTTGGATCAGGCCTGCCCTGAGTGCTTAAGTGTTTGCTCACCAGCCGTTCTTCCCTACTGTTGAAGGTTCTGCAGAAATTATGGAACTTCAACAAATTATTCAAACAGGTGTTGAAAGAAATGTAGAAAAGTCCCTCACATTTGTGCATGCAGCAACTCTTTAGGGTGAAAAAGTTTTTGGTTTAAACATCCAAAAATATTGCACTGAAACCATAGCAGCTCAAAGGCTGACCATGCTCCAGTAAAATACCTATTTTCCATAAGGTCGGTGGGCTTTGCAGTCCCAAATCCATTGTCAGATGAACCAACTTTGATTGTTTCATGAAGATCCTTCTCCCAAAAAACGTTCACCAAAAATAAAAAACACTGGCCCAAAGATGTAGCTCTCCTTTTAGCACCAGCACCAATATATTAAGTAGATTGCTTGTCACTAAGTACAGTGACCCCATGACAACTACTTGTAGGTAAACTACACTAATAAGGTGAATGGTTAAAAGCTAGACATCCTTGAAAAGCTTCAAACCTTTGACCTTATTAATGTAGGTTTGCTTGCATATATTAATTAATGTGACATGATTTTAACCACACCTTAATGAACACTAAAGGCAATCGAGTTTCACATGTTTATGTAATTGTAAATTCCCCCACTCAAAATGGTTGTCAACTCCCAGTAAATTAAACTTTGTGATTGAAAGAAAGCACACATTATATATCTTTAACTACCTATATGCGCACCTTTGTAAACAAAAACAAGAATGATGAATACCTAAAGGATATGAAAAAGATTCATATCTACACAATTAGTCATCCTCATGTATGCTTTTAGAATTCAAATTGCACTTGAATGGACCATTAATCTAAAAACCTTTTCAGTATGATAAATGTGACCAAAAGGACATATATATTTTCCCTAGCTTTGCCTTCTAAACAATGTAAACATGGGAAAATTACCTTAACCTTGTTGCTGCACAATGTGCTCTTGAAAATGTTCAGCTGTTCTTGCACTTCAATGCAAGTCTGCAGTCTGACCAAATACAAGCACTTCTATGGAGACTAGTCAACATGGATGTGGTGGTTTGTAAGTCACTTCCCATGAGACTTGTCTGATCCACGCACAAAGGTGGCAATAGCCACAATGACAAAATACTAACACTGCAATGTGTGTTCCAAAGTGGAATAGCCCACCAGCTTCACTACAACTTAATGAGCTGCTACAGAAAAAAATGAATTACCTTCAATTGATTCCTGTCATTTCAAGGAAAGGATAGATACCTGCTCCTACCTTAGCCTATATCCCCTGCAAAATTCTGTTTCTGCTGCAGTGAAGTGAAAATCTTGATTTCAGGAAAAAGGAGGAGGACCTCTTGTTCAGTCACACAGACAACTTGTCCTCAAGTACCTTTCTTGTTTTGAACTTTGCCAATCCTGTAGACAAAAAACAAATTTTGTCCTAGTTAAGACTCACATGGCAATGTCGATCGATCTTATTTGTCACCCAACAATTTGCTTTATGCCTGCCCATTGGCTGATGAGACAAATTTGAAGCTCTCAGACAACAGTAGCTCAGGTGAACATTGCTATTCAAAAGATCCTCAGTTCACTTTTCATCTGCTCCAGGCAAAGAAAAGACTACATTGACGAATGTTGACCTAAAAGGACTAGAACCATTGAAGACCAAGAGGTACAATTTGCTCAATGAACCTGTAGGAAGAGAAATGAAGAAATAAGTTTAAGCACAGAACTTGATAATGGAATTGGCAAGTTTGGTACCTGAAGCAATAGATCCCAAGAGCAGATGTGATCTCCTGAATCACACCAATTACAAAATGTGCATATAATGAAACTGCCAACACAACCAATAAAGTATCAGAATCTGAGCAGTGGATGGGTTCTGTATCCAACTTCCAAGTGTTTGTGGCTCATAAAATGCCACTGCTGTGAAAGCTGTATTTATTTTTGGTATGCATGGCTCTCTTGAGCACAACAGAGTTGTAAACATAACCCGTCCATAGTTTATTAGTAATGCTGGAATACAATCAAACATAGCCATGCAAATAAGTAAAGTCCATGGATGGGAAAAGAGAGTGAAAAATAAGTTTTGCAGATAAGCAGAAAAAGTAGCTAATGTGAGCAAAGAGAAGCATCTTGTAGGCGTGATTGTGAAAGAAAGCCTACAAGTGAATGCGCAGTAACCAAGTAGAACCCATGTCTCATTCACAAGTGGTTTTCTGCAGCAAACAAAAGATGATACAGTGCTTTGCTTCAATGGAAAGCTTTAAGCATTTAGGTTCACTCAAAACCATAACTGTGTCTGGAAAAATTAAAAACACAAGCAGGTACTGCATTGCATTTGTCACGAATGTTGTTCCCAGAGCAGAAAGGAAAACACTCACCCATCAAACACTTGAGCACTCAATGCATTGCTGATGGCAAAAGGAAGGTAGAACAATGCCTGATGTCAAAAAGATAAAAGATTTTAGCAATTCAAATCTTCACCCAAACTCAGATGGTGGAAATTATGCTTCACCTAGGATTGATCAACTGATTTTGAGGTTCAAGGAAAGTAAACCTTAGCTGTACTAAACTCCGTGCGTGGTTTATGCTCAAAACAACATGAACATCTTACACAAACAGAAATGCATGTCCTCATGGTATCCAAGACGACAACAAAAATCACCAGGTAGGGGAGAAGAAAAAACTGACCATGAACATCCCAGTCTTCAAGCCCTTGGGCTCCTCACACAAATGTGCTAATATTAATCTCCCCTGCAAATTAGAACATTCAATGTGCCCGTTAATCAATAATTGACAGACTCATTGAGCTCTTGACAGGATAGCTCTTCTAGTTTATGAAGCGCAGACACTAGAACAAGCCAACAGCAATCATTTCACAATATTAACTATCCTACCCTTGTTCTGCTGAAGCCTTTGAAAAATTACATATGGAGCCAAAGAGGGGACCCATTTATGCAGATGGCGCACTCTAAATTTTCTGGTGTTAACCAATCTTATGTTTTCTCACAAGAGCCCTGACCAACTTTTGCCTTATCATCAAACCACAATCTCACTGTGTCACTGCAAATTTATAGGCAGCAGATGCATATAGAGTTAACCTAAAGCTGAGCAAGAAAAACAAATCAGAGATTCTCTAGCAACATTGAGAGACTCTTGAGCAGATAAGTAGAGAGATACCACAAGAAGCCCAAATGCAAAGCCAGTGCCCAAGATAACCAAATGGGGCTGATTTTGTAGCATGTCTGAAGGTGATACCCACCCCCTTCAAATTCCACAAGTTCATGAGTTAGAACCAATCTCACTCAACTGTGACG
>Ga0116228_10004453_pt1 | contig 12417 bp, 4 predicted proteins | sample S1TSphfallax_2_FD_89694 | JGI IMG/M metagenome (GOLD analysis project Ga0116228, IMG submission 89694) | Host-associated microbial communities from peat moss isolated from Minnesota, USA - S1T2_Fc - Sphagnum fallax MG | ecosystem: Host-associated > Plants > Peat moss > Unclassified | place: USA...
ATCTTCATGATGACCTTGATCTCAATGAAGTATAAATGCGTGAAGATCCCACTAAGGAAGTTACATCTATCTCCCTTCACACCTAATTTTGATCCCATCCTACATTGTGTAGAGGCATTATGATTACATTCACAAATAAACAAGCCACAACAAGTGTAATTAATGCTTGGTTTTTCATGTTTAAATGTCAAAATTTGTATTGGTATTGTAAAATTTTTAATTTGTGTTTAAATGGATTGGTTAGAGGGTGAAAGCACACTACGGGGGGGCCAAATTGTTGTCACATTGTATTGTTTTCTAGAGGTGTCCATGTTTGAACTTTAGCCATGGTCATATTGGAGCATATTTTTTCAAACTTTTTGCATAATATGGTAGATTATAACACAAAGAATTCAATCACAAAGAAAATTCTTTTTTCCAACGTATATTGTGAGGTTCCAAAGTATATTTGTGGGAAAACAATGTACATTACTATGTACAAAAAATGCAAATATACCCAAAAAATGATTGAAATGATTTTTAGTCTTTATGAAATTTGTAATATTTATTAAATGTTGTGATTCCATATGATTGGAATAAATTTGTGAGCCATGTGAAGAGTTTGATAATTATCATATCACAAATGGGTGTTTTTTAAGGGTCATGACCATAAGTATGTGATAAATTAACATTTTGACAAACTATCATTTTCAAGTGGAAGATGACAAGATATGTGAGGTGGGTAATTTTTTAATTTTCATTTACGACATTTTTTGGTTGATTAATTCAAACCCAAACATAGTGCAATCCAAAAACAAAAATAGGTATTATTATATTGTATATACCATAAATATATTCAATATTCCTTGAATTTAAGCTTTTACAATTTATTTATTTTTTCAAATAATATTAGATTTCATTAACTTTGTGAAAATCAAAATATCAAGCCCAAACACCGAAAGTGAAACCCAAAACTAAATGCAATACATTTTGCAAAAATATACTTTACATACATGTCGTGAAAGTACCCAAAGTGGCCCCCCTATAGTGTGTTTTCACCCTAGAATACATTATTCAATTCACTACAACAAAATGCATCCATGTTTGTCCAAGTGCTTTCATTAGATTTTGAATGTATTCATTAGTCCCATTGAATGGGGCTTAATAGGGATCCAATGGATTCATTGGTCCACTTAATGGGGACTAGTGAATTACACCCACATTTTGTAATAGTGATTATAATCCCCTCCTAGAGTGGACAAAAAATCTCTTGTTGTGCACAACAACCCAACATTCTAACCTACATTCTTTAGTCATAATGTAGATATAAGATGAGCATCAACACACCCATTTTGAAGACAAATTATGCAAGCATTTCAAGCTCCAAAAAAAGAAGGTTTGAATATTCCTTTATTGTGTAACAACAAAAATTAATATCATGAAACCTAGTGGTGCAAATAATGTTATTAAGCCATTTCAACATCATGTTACAAAAATGGAAAGAAAGTCCTCTTTAACTCAGAAAAATTTCATTAAAATAACCAAAAAAAGGAATGTGGATTAAGTTCAATCAATCAACTATATCCATGAGGTGAACTTGCATATTAAGGAAAAACAAACACATGCACAAGAAATTATTCTCCAAAGACAATTGGAATACTTCGAGGTACAACATATGAAAATGAATTGAACACAAAAATGGGCAGGTTTAGGGTTTAGGGTTTATGGGTTTAAAACCTAAACCCTATATGCAACAACTAGCCTTGATAGTCATGGGGTTAACATTCAAAAGAGACCAAGATAATGTGCCATCAACATCTACATAGGGTGTTGTACATCAACATTTGACATTAAACACATATAGTAGTGCACATGACATTGACAACAATGCACAAGACAATGGATTCAAGTAAACTTGTAGTGACAAATTTTTCCACATCCACATGACGTGGATTGAATCCTAATATGTATTTTATGCTTTGCACTTGGTGCTAGGCATTTCTTTTTAAGGCACCTCATATTGCTCCCTCCCCCTTGATGTTTTTGTTACTTGTTTGCTCAATGTCAATTGATATTTCCCCCCCTCCCCCATTTTTTATTTGCACGTAAAGGAGCTTTGAGCATCAAACTTGCTTTAATTTAATAAGTCTTTTTTATTTTCTTTTGGATTTTTTTGAGTTTTCTTTTGTTGAAGTTGTTTTCATTTTATTATTATTATTATTTTCTTTATTTTTGTTCTAGTTTCTTTGTGTGTAATATTTTCTTTTATAGAATCTTAATCTTTAACAACAACAATTTTATTTAAACAATTACCTTCCCTTATACACTTCTTTTTATCATGATGAGAAAGAACAATGAGTTATTTTTTGAAAAAAATTCTAAACCCTAAATCCCATTTCTTTAACCCTTAAACTCTTTTTTTGTAAATGTTTTGTTATAATTGCAAGTAGTTTATCATTTGTTCATTGTGAAAGGTTACAATTCTTTGGTATAGAAAATATATGTTTTATCCATTAACTTTGGATATCTTTTTGATAACTTGTAAATGGATCAATCTTCTTCAAATGAAAATAGAATAAGCCCTAATAATGAAACAATTGAAACATTCATGAACATGATATAATTATGGAAGAAACATTCGAAAAGAACCCTAGTGTGCAAACCAAAGGAAGTAAAAATGAAAAGAAGTACACTGAGCAAGTAATGAAATAACCTTAAAAAGTTGCATGCTCAAAGAAAATTATGGAAACCTCATGGAAAAACATCTTTGTGTTGGGGTTTATATTGTGTAAATGATAATGTGATAGTTGATATTGAAAATGCACAAATCGTTTGTTGTATACTTTGTCATAAAAATCTAGTAACTGCAACAAATCCAAGAACACAAGCAAGAAAAGGATTAATTTCTTATTACAAAACAAATCGAATAACTTCTCTCTAAAAAATATGGATGCATATCATATTCTAATCATTACAAAAATTGAAGAAAAAATGAATAGTTCACTAAAACAAACAAATGAAAAACAACTTACAAAGAAAACAACAAATATATATTATATATGGAGGGTCAATCTCAAAAGCATTTGTTACGAAGGATTTTTTTCCGAAAGGAAAATGTGCCACATAATGAATTCCTTGAGAACCTTGGTCTTTTGATTGTCAAAAAAAGCTTACCAATTCAATTTGTGGAAAGTATCTAACTGAAATGGCTAGCTCTATGTTTAGGTCCAAAACTAAATTTCCCTTATAGGATAAAATCATAAGAAATGTTAGTAGGGTTAATGGAGAAAACAAAGCAATTGTATTTCTTCCTACCATTCTACAACTATTAGCTTTGATTTCTAGATGTCCAAAGGAGCTTATGATGTGTTTGGGTTAGTTATTAATTTTTTTGGGGGGGTGATTGGCAATTAAAGCATGTGACTATTGGATTGTTTGAAGCTACATAAACTATAAGACAAGCTTTGGCTACAAGTTTGACAAATTTATTGGATAAATATGATTTAAAATCATTGCTTATGTCAAAAATGAAGGGTCCAATTTCAATACCATGATTATTGTTTCATTGTGAGTTGTGAATTTTTTTGTTTTGAAGAAAGCATCCAAGGAACTCATTTTGGGCACAGTTTTTCAAAGGCATGTCAATATCCAGCACAAAGAGGAAAAGGTTTGCAAAAATCTGAAATATGTTTCCATTAAGTTTCTTTAAGTAGATTCACAAAAATGCATGAATTGGCTTAAGAAATTTAGGAAAGGAAGATATGAATGGAATAAATTTTGTGTTGAAACTAAAATTTGGTCAAGAAAGTTGAACCTTCTAGTGAAAACCAAGTAGTCTTTTGTTTATAAGTATTGTTTTAGTTTTTTAATTTTTTGAACTCACTAGTTATATGAAAATACTAATCTTTTATTAGTTTTTTGTTTTGAAACTTTGCTAGTAAGATTATTATGTTTCAAGAAGCAATGCAATTTCATTCTACAATTGTGTTATGTTACAAACAAATAAACTGTTGTGAGGGTTACTAGTCGAGTGCCTCCACCTCTAACTTGGAAGATTTTCAAATTATTGTCGATTGTCTTTTTCCAACTATTTCTACTTGTGTTCTTAACCAATCATGTGGATATTGGTTACTTAGAAATGCATTACATTGTACAATACCAATGAGTTTAAAACTTAAGGAAAAAAATCAAATTGTTTTTTCATGTGAAAGCCTAATGGAAGATGATTCAATTGTTGTTGATGAATTGGTTTTATTGGTTTTTAACATTAGAAAGGATGTTTGTGGTGTCTTCCTTTCATTTTTGAATAAAAAATGAAAATGAAAAAGCCCATAATATGATTTTGATGCTAAACCCTAGGTTTAAAAGCTTTTAAATAATATCCTCATTTGTTGGATAGGAGTAAGATGTTAGTCTTGTTGAGGAATATGACAAGAAATATTTATATCATATGTTGGTAAAATGTCATGAACATTTGCATCCTTTGATAAGGTCAAATAGAAATTATGTTGATGAAGATTTTTTTTTATCAAGATTGTAATTTGGATTTTTTTTAATAGATTACAAGTATAAATGAACCAACAAAAAAACTTGTCAAGAGAATTATTAAGTTTTAGGCAATACCAATTGAATGTTAAAGACATCAATGTCTTCTTCAATGGTTGGAGACATATGAAGCAATGATTTTACTATTGGTTTTCTAGTTCGCTAGATTTTGGGCATTGTTGGATCATAAATTTAAACAAAAACAAAATTTTCATTAGCTGAAATATTCATTAACTTTAGGAGATGTCATTTGGAGATTAAAATTTTTTAAATATATATTTGTCAACAAAAATTGGCTTAATGACCTTAGAACAAGATGTAAATCTCCATCTAACTTAGTAGAATTCCTTGAAAAGGATATAAACTTAGAAGAAAAGTTAAGAGAATTTGAAGGTGATTTTGAAAGGGATGAAGTTATTGAAGTATGAAAATTGAATGAATATATTGTTTGATATATATTTTAAAAGTTGTTTACAACATTACTTATGATTTTTAATTTTTAAGAATACGAATAAAATCAATAAATTATTTATGATATATTTTGGTTATAGTATTTTCATTTGAAAACATGAGTATTAAATGATTGGTGAGAACCAACATTGTGAGAATGGGTTAAATTTTTTTATATATAAATATTGATACCTTGACCTAGTGTATTAACTTTTTTTTGAAACTTAAAATGTGAGAACCAAAACTTTTCATAAATAATTTTGTGAAAATTGAATCCTACGTGTATTAAAAAATGTGATACCCACCCAACACTAGTACATATTTATAGATTATGGCATTGAAGACTTTTTCCTAGTTCAAATTTTCCACATTCATGGAAAGGAGGGTTGTATGAAGTTTGACATGGATTTCAATTGAAAGGATGATAATAGTATATAAGATTAAATATTTGTTTCAAAATTCTATAGTTTTTTGTTTTTGATAGCTTTCAATGGTGCTAAATAATAAGGTAGACCTTCAAGTTGTAATGAGTATGTTGCCCTAAGAACTTGGATGTAAACATTCTCCTCAAATTAGTGTAATCCAATCACATTTAATGTTTCATTTCACATGTTTTCAAACTAAATCATTTCATGATGCCAAATGCATTTTTGACCACTAATCTCCCCTTCTTGTGTTTTTGATTGTACAAAGTTATTAGATTAAATGATGTTCTCCATATTCCTTTTGTGAAAGCATGAACCAAAAAAATATTGGGTAGCCCTTATCTCCAAGTAAATAAAGCGAGAATCTATCTTGTGAACTTGCAACCATATCAAAAAGTCCCCCATGTAATGCACAATAGTATAACCTAAACTTCCTCAACACATGGGAGTCATTCACACTCCTAAACAATCCCACATATACATCAATTAAAAAAATTTGGTTGTCAACCACCACTTGTGCAACAATGTTGTAGCCTCTTGTTTTGTCGTGAAAGTAATCCTCAACAAAAGCACAATTATTATTTTTACAAAACTAATGTGATGTAATATTATTTTAAGAATAATAATAAATTTCATTAAATCTATGTTGAAGGATACATGGATATATTTATAGTATACATTGGTATAATAAGGCCATTGTTTCATTTTGACTACACTAACTTTAAAGGTTCATTAGTCATTAAAAAATAATCAATTTTAATGGAATTTAAAATATGCCCATTTACCTATGCTTGTCATTTTCCATGTGAATTTGATTGCTTGTCAAAATTTCAATTTACGACACATTTATCACATCTTTGTTGAAAAAATCACTTTTTGAAATGAAAGTTTTCAAATTAGTCATATAGTATTCAAACATGTTTCAAAATATGTGAAATGTCGTGGTTCAATATACCTTCAAGTTTCATAAAGATTCAAAATCATTTGAATTATTTTTAAAGTATATTTGTTTTTTTGAGTACACAAGTACACTACATTTGTTTCCACAATATATTTCAATGGGTGAATGCAAGGTATGGTGATTCACTTTTGGAGTCATAGTAGCAATTTATGTAAGGTGCTTTGTGTTTAAATGCTTATGGTGAATAATTTAATTTAAAATAGATTAAATGATGATTCATTCTAAACTAAAAATTTAATTATGATGACATTTGCATAATTATTTTTTGCAAATAATGCATTCATTATCAATAGTGGACTTTTGAAGTAAAAAATATGGATTAATTAGTTGACATGATCATTAAGAAATTCAAGAATTCATATTGAATTCCACTCCAAATTATTATTTATAGTGATTAAACATGGGTTGAAGAATGAAATCATGAAGTTAAATGTGAATTTTTTTGGTGAAACCTTAACCAAATTGGACCTTATTTTTAAAAGTTTTTTTTGAAATGAATGTCTTTTTCATTTGTCAAACTTTTTATGCCCAATCGGTACATAATAGAAAGATTTGAATGGGCTTTTACTTTTATGGATTTTATGGGTTTTTCTTTTAGGATTTTCAAAGTGATTTCACCATACCATCTAGCAACAAAAAAATTTAGTATAGGTTTTGACCTAGTTTTAAGAGATTTTAGAAGTGATGGAAACATTTAGGGTGTATTATAGTAAAATGAGCCAAAAACCATGTTGAATGATTGAAAAATTGAATTTTGTTCAAAATATTTATTTAATGCCACTTTAATGTCATGTTGATCAAGGAAATTTGTGTTAAATGATTTATATGAATGTTGAAGAATTTTTTTAATCATTTAATTTAATAAATTGAGTTTTGGTTTTAGTAAAAGATTTTTGAACTTTAACACCAAATAAATTAATTTTATAGAGCAGTAAACTAAGGACTTTTTTAATAAAAAAATCCCAATGGGAAAAAAATTGAAATAATGATAACATATCACCCACATATGAAAAACATTCATAATTAAAAAAAATTTGACCTTAAAATTTTCAGAAATTCAAAATATTATTTTAGAATGTTCAAATTTAAAGAGTTGTTTGCTAGATGTAAATGGGTCATAATGTGTATGACATATGAACAAAATTGTGGCTTATGATACAAAAAGCTAAAGCTTAAAATAGTTATCATATTTTAACATGATTTGAAATTATGATCATTTTTCAAAATGAAACGTAAAATCTAGTATTACCTATACACTTTTAGACTATTCATATTTATTCCAAAAAATCAAACACAAATCATGTAATTTATTGGGGGGATTATAAATTTTTTAAAATGTGTTGAAAAAAAAAACCTCAAAAATTCCCTTCTATGAAAAAGTCAAAATATCCACAAAAGGCCCATTTGTGTTGAATCATTTGTCATCATTGGCACATTTGGTTGTGATTACACCTTTTACATTAATGAAATCTTAGAATTTAAAATTATATCCATGGGTAGATGCAAGTTAGGGTGGTTCAAAAGTGATAAGAATTTAATCCCAAAAGTTCATATTTTAACACTAGAATGGAAAAAAATACCAATTATGAGTGGATGTCATGCGGTGATTAATCAACTAATAAAGTCCATATGAAATGCTGCCCATCTAAAAAATTCTTTGATATACATGTTAAGGGGAAAAAAATATCAATCCAAAAAAAAAAAACCTAAGATAAGGACTTCGTCATTCAAAAGTCCATAGTTATTTGTTGGTTAAATTTTTTTTTGAATTTTTTTCAATCCATATTTTTTTTCCATCATGTATCATATTTGATTTCTTATAAAAAAATATCAAGATGAAATCATTAGAAAAAATGCATTTGAATGTTAATGGAGAACCTAAAACATAGTACATATGCTTACTTTGAAAGTCCATTGCTATATGATTGGTGTATGTTTATTGAATTTCACCTTTCAATAAAAATTCTTATTCAAGTTGAGAATCTTAATCTATAATATTATTGCTAAATTGATGATTTTGTAATGCATTTATGACATTTGAATATAGTACATTTTGCAGAAAGTCCAAAAAGGGACAAAAAGTGAGCCATAGTAGCTTGCAACTACCCTCATATGAATCATTTATAAATACATGCTTGTGATTCACTCAAGCATGCACATCCTTGCAAAGTAGTACAATGTGACACCCCAAAGGGGTCATTGTAATATGATTTCACCCTTAAACCACATAGTCAAATGAAGTTTCACCTAATGCCTAATCTTTTCACCAATTGCTATGAAAAAATAGGACACGATGTAATGATGTAATGTGGAAAATGTAAATAATGTTTGAAGATTCAAGTACAATGTGTTGAATGCAAAAAAAATTAAAATTCAAGTCATTAAACACCAATGTCTCTTGCAAGTTTTGATCAATAACACAAAACTACCCAAGAGTAATGACCATCCATGGTAGTCCATGTTTTGGTTGCACACAAAGGAACATACACAAATTGAAAAAAAAATGTTAGAAGTTACACACATACATCAAAGAATCAACCAACACCATCAAATTGTGCAAAAAAATTGCAAAACAAAGAAGTTGGAAACAAACCTCACAAATTGTTCAAACAAACCTTCTAGATTACCCTAAGCTTTGTGCACACAAGAATGAAGCAACACTAACTTCTAAGGAACTTTAGTTCTCCATAATGAAATGAATAGCACTAGCAAATTATGCAAATAAACCTTGCATATTGCTCCAAGCTTTGTGCACACAAGAACAAAACAACTTTCAAAAAACTTCAATTCTCTACATTGAAAAAATAGCACTAGGTAAGAAATTCTAGCCTCTGTGTAGGTTGCAACAAAACAAAACACTATGCCAAAAATGACATTCTATGACTAGTCCTATACAATTACAAGTGGCATCAACAACTAAAAATGGCATAAACGACATGTGTAATTTGACAACAATTTGAATAAACAATTAGTCTAGTAGAAAAGAACCAATCATAGAATGACATTTTTGGTGTAATGAAAGTAGAAGAAAATGTAAAAAACTAATCATGGAAAATATTACATAGAACAATGAAAAGAAGGGAGAAAAAATGTTTCATAAGGTAAAAAAACATTAGGGTTACCCCACTTTAAACAAATGTTGTGAAATGTTTAAAATAATTATAGTATCTATAGGTATTTTTTGTGACATATAGTTTTATGCAAACATTTTAAATTGTCCATCCCAATCCAATGGTCAAAATGTAAACAAATGGTAAAGATGTCAAGTGATTTACAACCACTTCATCTACAACCATTTTAATTTTGATCCAATAGTCAAGATCTAAAACCGTTGTGTATACAAATATACATGTATGTCAAATGTAATTTGGAACCATTTTGTGACATCTACCCATATTTTTGGTTCCATGTCACATTCATAAACAAAAAATTAAATGGAAAAAAAACCACAATGCCCCCTTCAAATATGTTTTATTCTTTCCTTTCAAGGTGGGTTTATGAAAAAATAAAGTTGTGCTTTTATGGTTGAAGGATAGAAAAAAAACACATGTTTGATGAATGACATACATTAGGTTAATTTTGAAAAACTTATATCAATACTTGGTAATTTGTATCAATATGATTTACCACCCAAAGTTTCATGCAAAAATACCACTTGCAACCCCATTTTTGAAATAAATTTTTTTATTTTCGTACTCTAAGTCCAAGCTAATAAATTCTCCCCAAAATTCACAAGAATAATTTCATTTATGAAAATGCATTTCAAAATAGAATTCAAATGTTGCAAAATAATGTTAATGACTATAATTTTTACCCCCTCTCAATGCAAGTTCAGACAATGTGCTTCACATAGCAACCTTGACAAATGGAAAGATAACTGCAACCCTTTGCTCGGTGTGAATAGATCAAAAAAGGCAATGTGCTTGTGTTAGTTTTTCATGATGTTAGTGCCAGCCAAGGTGCCACATCATCATGATAAGGTGTTAGGGCACTCCTTAACACTATGACCCTAACATGAGGACATCAAGTATAGCCAGCCCTTTACACATGTAAGTTAGTGTGAGGTGGAAATAAGAGAATTTAGAAGAGAAGTTACCTTATGAAGGGTAAGGAGCAACAATGGCATTGTTCTAGCAATTAGGGGCCCAAGTTTGGTAGGACCCAAGTACAGGACCTGAATTCCCAAAACATCCTGGTTTGAGGTCCTTACTAAGCATAAAGAACCCATAGAATTTGCTTCTATAAATGGACAACTGTGATCCATTTGAGGCAATTTACACATTGAAGTCCACTCCTCTGTAAAGGCAGAATTTTCCTCAGGGAAGGTGCCCTCCACATACACTAGATGATTCTACCATTTCTTTGTGATAATGGAATTGTGGTGAAATTAACTAAGTTATATTAGAGGGTTCCGATTCAGCCATGAGTCCCCAAGCCAAATCAGCCACCCTAGAGAACTCTGCTATTTAGGGCCAGAGTGAACCTGCACCCACCATTGCACCATAGAGGATGGATGATAAGTTGTCAAGAAACAGTTTTCTGTTGAGTCCAATTCCCTAGCTAACCATGGTGGTTACCTCTGTCCCTTTGATTTTACCCATCCATCCAGTGGATGGTGCACTGGTGGGTGCCCGTTCACTTTGGCCCCTGTTTAGGGAGTTTATGTGATTTTTTTGGGCACCAAGGGCCTGTTCTCTTAGGGGGTCTCCAATGGACAGTGCACTGGTGGGTGCTGGGTCACATAAATCTGCAGTGATTTTGAATGCTCAAGAACAACAAGGCATCACAAACATGCTGGCCCTGCCAATAGATAAGATGTTGTACATCTACCTACTCTGTCCATACTCACACCAAAAAAAATCTGTCTCAATCTAAAGAGTCTGAACACTTTCACCAAAAAAACTGGTTCCCCTAATGTGAAACTGGTTTAATAAGGTAAAACTTCCAAAAGTTGGATCAAATGCAATAGTCCCTGTCCCTGTGGGGGCAGGGCCCAACAAAACTCCTATGTCACCTTTTGATCCCCAAAGTAAAAAAAAACTGACCTGACCTGAAATTGCCAACCTAGAGGTACATTACAGATCCTTAAGGTCTCCCAAACTCTAAGAGGTAGATTATGCTATGTAAAGTACTTTAAAATACAAAAGAAAAATTAAGTCAGGGTTTTACCAGTGTTGGGTGGTTACATATTTCATCTCATTATAACTTGGTATTTTAATTTTTGAAATGAATCTTCAATCTTGGTTATGAAACTTTTCAGTTTTGGATGGATCCAGTTTGAAGATTGATTTTTTGGATTCCTAAAAGCTTCAGTTCTGGTTTTTCATTTACATAATTTGAACCTGGTTCAATTAAAGAACAGGTTTATTAGTTCCATTCCCATTGCTGCATGATAACATGATATTAATTACGTACAATGAACTAAAACTAACTGTTTGCATAAAAAGTAAAGTCAAAAAAATTATTTAAAAAAAGAGGTTCTACTATTTACCTAGAGAACTTGGACTTGTTTAAAAATATCATCCTCAGCTTAAGTTCTAATTCAACTTTTTTTAAAAGCTGGTTGCTTAGTCTAATTCCAATTGAAATTCCAAAAAAAGCATTGAAGGCTCAATCCAAATACATTGAAACCTATCATGAACTTCCCTAAAATAATGAACCTGCCAACATTGGTTACAACTACAACCGGAAAAATATATTAATCAAAATTGATATGTATATATATATATATATACCAATTCATATTTGGTAGTTGGAAAAATCATGACAATTGACAATATAACATAACCATCTCAAAGTTAAGGTAGCATAACCATAGTTGGAACATGTCTAAATCTTTTTACCAGTAATTTGGACTTGCTTATATCGTGTACCTATGTGTCCAAGATTTGATCTTTGCCATGGTTGAATTTTCAGCCTTACAGCACAGAGGGGTTTGTAGATTCAAAAAGTGATCAATTGGGACATAAGAGGTTGACTTTGAACATGAGGTGTTAAATTTGCAAGATGATAGCAAGAATGGGGTTTTTTTCACACACTAGGGCCAGGGCTCATGAC
>Ga0116228_10004454_pt1 | contig 12416 bp, 13 predicted proteins | sample S1TSphfallax_2_FD_89694 | JGI IMG/M metagenome (GOLD analysis project Ga0116228, IMG submission 89694) | Host-associated microbial communities from peat moss isolated from Minnesota, USA - S1T2_Fc - Sphagnum fallax MG | ecosystem: Host-associated > Plants > Peat moss > Unclassified | place...
CCCCTGTCTCGCCCCCTCCGGGCCGTCCCCCCCCGCCCCCCCCCCCCCCCCCGTGCTTCACCGGGCTCTCCCTGCTCTCACCCCCCAAAACACTCCACAGGGAACGGGAGCCAATGGGATTACGCCAGAGAGGTAATGAAAGCGAAATGACGTCATAGAAAAGGAAATAAATAAAAGATAAGTAAAAGACGGACAAACAGACACACACACACCATGTTTGTAATTATATATAGGATTGTATTTGAACATTTTTCACCTCCTTTAATGCAATAATTTTTGTCTCTTTCTTTTTGCAATAGTATGGTGTATTAACATCTTGTACCCAATCCATTTTAATGTAACTCCCATACTCAACTATGTCAAATAATCATTGAGTGTCATATTTTTTAAATTGGCCTTGCCTACCAAGGCAAGGATATTGTGTTTAGATTCATTATAAAGTATTGTAGTTGAAGGGATTTTTGCCTCATCAGTTTGGTGTAACAACTCGTGGCAAGTGTGAGATAGTGTTTCACGACATTTGAATGATGTTAAATTTGCATATAAATTGGGCGGTGTTATAGGTGAATGTTTGTAATGTCGTCAATTTGGTGTCATAGTTAGCCATTTTTCAAGAATTATGATCTTCACCTAGTTCACTAAATTAGTTTTTCCCATCTATTTGATGATTTTATGCACACCCATCCCCATTGTATTTTTCTTAAGTTCCCCAACATGCTGATTTCATAATCACTTAGTCAAAATTAAATACATGATAGGGGGGGCCCATTGGGAGGAACGTTGTTTATTTAGGTTCACCTTTGTGTTCTTCTCCTTACTGTGATACCCCACCCCACTTGTGTTTTCCCTTCCTTGGCAGATGATACACATATAATAGGTCATGCATTATATGTGGTTATTGTGTTTTTACGATTATAGGAGGAGTTATCATCATTAGGGCTTTCAATGCAACTAGCAAAGTGTGTAGCTTGGTCTCCACAAGGGTTGGACCACTTTATAATCACTTCCTTTTAGCTTTTTTACTCCTAATTCGAGTTTTCATATTTTGGGCGCATTGGTGGGTTGCACATCATTTGTTGAATTGTTTGTGGTTAAATTCTTTTAGAAGGATCTTGGGATGATACCTAGTTTCCCTATGCTTATAGATCCTTAAACGACTTTTGTGATGTTTTTGTTATGTTATGCCTAGCGCCCAAGCTATTTATTTTACAAAATGTTTCCATCTCTATGTATTTTGCAACATTTTGTTGAATTTGATACTTGTACCATAGCTATGTTGGAGAAGTTACTTGGTGCAGGATCTTTTGATGGTTCTATCGATCATCTAGTTCATTGTCAAGCCATTCTTCCTACTTCTTTGAATGGGTTTGGCCTCCTTTTTGTGGTTCAAATTTTTGTCCCTGCATTTTTGAGGTGTTGGACATTTATCACCCATTTCCAACAAGATGTTTTATTCTTCTGGATGCATTAACACATGTTAAGACTAGCACTTCCCCATACTAGATGGCACTATGACATGTCCAAGCCATGTTACCCTAGGTTGTCTATTTTTAGGCCCTACCTTTTGATGCCTAATGGTTTGGTTTTATCCCCATTTGTAAGCTTCTTTGGCGAATCGCTTACACGAGCAAAAGTTTGTTTCGCTTCTAATAAACACTCTTTCGGATATCATGCGAACACATCACCGTTTATATGTGGGTCTAGGGGCAGGTGGTTGGTTATTAATTCGTCTTACCACACCTACATTTCATTTATCATCAGTTCATTTTTTTATAACATTACATATTCATCTTGGCTTGCCACATCCTACAATTGCACATCATTCACAATGTCGATGTGCTCATACCATTGACGATTTACATACCCATTTGCTTCAGTGCCCTTGTGGGAATGAACATATAACAACCCACTACACATTTCATGATATTATCGAAACTATTGTTTTGGGGAGTGAAGCACGTGTTCAAAGGGAGGTCTCCCACCTTTTCTTTCGTCGCACGCACCCAATGACAAATGGATATCTTTATCACAAGAAACTACTTATGAACTTTGATGGACATTGTCATTGTTGACCCAACTTACACAGATATGGTTCAACGAACATCAATGACGACAACACATGTAGTGATGATGGTTGTTTAGGAAAATATATGATCATACACCAAATGAACACTAGGTGATGATTTCATTCCCCTTGCTATTGAGAAATATGGGTGTCTTCATTCCCATTTAGATTCATTTATGAACACTTGTGCACAAACCATTATTGCAAGTCATTAGCGATTTTTTTTAGTCCCCTCAATGTTTGTTTCTTACTATCAACAACATGTGTCCATAGCCATGCAACATGCGCAAACCATATCGATTTTTCAATAGGTTGTTGCACTTGGTCAGGTTCTTCATCTCTTCCACACCTCATAATTAATGCACCTTCGTCATTAATTGGTATGTGGCAAATGACAACTCCTTTGTCTTAGGTCTTCTTTTGTTATCGTTGATCATCATTTCATAGCCATGGGTCCTATTTGCATAAGGTTTTTACTTTATTTTTGTTGATTGTTTGCTTTTGTTTTTTCTTTGGGTTGTGTCTTCTTGTGTTTTCTTTCACCCTGTACTTTTGATGGATGGGTTCCCGTCCTTGATTTTTATTTACATGGTTTTTTTTTTCCTATTTTGGCCCCTAGGTAATAGGTTTATTTTTATATGAAGATTTTTCAAAGATGATATTTTGGCTTGTGTTGAAACTTGAAATTAGTTATAAAGTTATAATATCTTGAAAGATATTGGTTTTCTTAAAAGGATTTTGAAGATTATATTTCTACATGCTGAAATATTTGAACTTCCATAATTCTTTTTTTGCCTTAAGATACTTGTAAATGGCAAGGTCATGGTGTGACACACCTTATTGTTGTTTTTGTTTGCACTCTATTATGAAAAAAAAAAAGTCTTGACACTAGAAAATAAAATAAAATATTATGATTGTAATTTACAATTACAAAATAATCATAATGAATATGTATAATTAAAATTTCATTAATTGCATAAATTTAGTTACACATAATCTATAGTTACAAATGTTAACCTCATTGAAATATCATCTTAATTGAAGGATGAAATATACGATCAACAGATACATTCTCATTTACTAACTACTAGCTAACCATATACGCCTTCCACTATTTCTCATTAATTTGAGACTAATTATTATTACTTATTATTAATCAATAGACCAATTACTAACTACCACATGACAACATAACAGAATTTTTTTAACTAGCTCAAATCTCATCCATAGAGAGAATTCATCAACAGATCTTGAGATCTTTGAAATAATGTGACTACTCTTTCATCCAGTAACATGCAACTTTCTTCTGATAATCTATCTGATTTATCATCCATGCTGGTTCAATTGGCTACTAGCGAGGAGATATGATTCTGCTACATCCACGGAGATTGAACAGAATTCAGATAATCTGAATTTTTTTTTAATAGAAATCATCCACATGTGGTACCTTATTGTGGGCTCGCGACTCTTGTTCCTAATTGGTTTGGATGTGATGTGGACGAGAGAGTATGGATAGACGGAGCAACTTGATTGGTGGATGAAGTTTACAGCCAATCATTTCCTCTCAAGAAAAAGAAAAACAATTGGATGAAAAACATGTGGCTGAGTCACAGGCAGTAAAAAGATAGGGATGAGGAAATGTCTGCAACCCTGTTCACATGGATGCCCGGTGGGGAGCACCCCCAAGCTTGTTTGGTAACACAGCGCGGTGGATTTCACAAGGAACGAAGACGGCGATGGCGGACGCGAGCATGGCGTGCTTCTCTGGTGGAATTGCCAGTCTTCAGGGTCTCTTATGCAGCAGTCGGGGACGGAGTTGCTCCCAGTATAATGTGGAGAATGCTGCTGTGAAGATGCGGAGCAAGTTTTGGAGTAGAATTGAGCACGGGAGATCGGCAGACGGCTGGTTGGGCAAGGCGCCAGGGGGAAGAGGAGGAGGAACACCACGGCTAGGTTTTTGCCGATGTCAGGCCGCGGGAATTGAAGCTCTGGTAGCCTTGCACCAAAGTGCAGTTCTTGGCGTCGGAGTCGGACTTCCTTGCACGGTTATGGAATGTGGAGACGTTGTGTACAGAAGCACTTTACCTCAGCAGGGATTCCAGATCACGCCGCCCGGTGTGGCGCTTACTCTGCTTATTGTAGCTTATCTCTGGTCCACTCCAGGTCAGAGTCCCACCCCATCCCCCCCCATCCCCCCCCTTTCCTTCTGTCGCTTTCTTTCTTTCTTCCTTTTGAAGCTTCACATATAAATGAAGCGGTATAAAGTAAGTCTGGAGAAGAACAAACCCTATGACATCATCCGGAAATGTATGTCGTAGGTTCTTCAATCTCATTGCAATCTTCAGAGAGTGACGTATATCTACTTGTTACTAATGTCCAGGGTACAATCGTCTCTTCAGAAACATCTGATAAAATTGGAACTATGAACAGAAGATAAAAGCATGGGGAGTCATAACCCTATGATATCTGGATTGTATGTCATAGGTTCTTCAATCTCATTGCCATCTTCAGAGGATGGAGTAATTGTACTTGTTATGAATGTCAATGCTGCAATCGTCTCTTTGGAGACATCTGATAAAATTGGAACTATGTACAGAAGATTAAAAGCATGGGGAATCACAACCCTATGACATCTGGGTTGTATGTCATAGGTTTGTCAATCTCATTGCCATCTTCAGAGGGTGAAGTAATTGTACTTGTTATGAATGTCAATGGTGCAATCATCTCTTTGGACACACCTGATAAAATTGGAACTATGCACAGAAGATAAAGCACGGGGAAGTTCAAACCTGATGATATCTGGAATGTATGTCACAGGTTCTTCAATCTCATTGCAATCTTCAGAGGGTGAAGTATATGTACTTGTTATGAATGTAAAGGATGCAATTGTCCTCTTTGGAGACATCTGATAAAATTGGAACTATGTACAGAAGATTAAAGCATGGCCTGCACAAATCAAGAAATAGTCCAATGACTGTATTTTGTTGTCGACATTTTTCTGCTTCAACCATGCTTCTGTGGCAGGTCTCTATCATAATGATGGCACATATAAATCCCTTCTTAGATCAAGATCTGTTCTGATGAGGACTTGCAGTTTGGCTTGTACTTGGGGAATAGAACCTCTTTATCAAAACCTTCCCTTCATTCAGAGCACAGCATCCCCCAAGATGGTTTGTTGCAGAAAACTCGTCTTACCCTAGTCTCTCCTCTTGGAGAACAATAGAATCTCAAAGTGGCATTTGCAAGAATCCTAGTGATTCATAATACTCTTTGTATGAGAATTATTTGGAAGTGGAGACCATCAAATCTGCTAACAACTGAAAGTCCCTTGTCCTGATTGAACTTCATACCCAGTGGATACTGGAGTTAAATCAGGCATCGAATGCTCACAGTTTTCCAATTATTGAGGACAGGATTTCCTTCTCAAACAACTGTGTTACAGTAGCATGCCCCTGCATCCCAGCTGGTGTATGTTTTGATTCTTCCACTTGGAGTCATTGGACCCTGCATACTATGTCTCATACTAGGGTCAAAACACATACAGAAAGTTCTGTATGTGTTCTGGTCTTGCAATTTATTACCAGAAGTTACATGTACATTGTGAATGTCAGAAGCCTGATTGATGAGTCTTGACTTGGAGAGGGCTTTAGATCTAGTTGACCTTTGACAACTGGTTCTCCTGAGGCTACTGACACTATCACTGCTTGTTCGGTATGTGGATTCTGACTTGCACTGCCTTTTGCAGGAGTAGCACCTGGGTTCTGGGATATGTTTGTGTTAGCACCTTTGGAGCAACTTTTGCGCCCATCTTTTCGAAAAGAGGACTTTGTGCTTGGAAAGAAGTTAGGTGAAGGTGCCTTTGGTACTGTATATAAAGCATCTTTGAGTAATCCAAACCTTCTGAAGAACTCTGGGCCATTGGTTGTTAAAAAGGCCAATGAATATGGTGCTGTCGAGGTCTGGATGAATGAACGGGTGCGCCGAGCTTGCCGTAATAGCTGTGCAGATTTTGTTCATGGCTTTCTTGAAAGTAACCCAAACAAGAAGGGAGATGAGTTCTGGCTGGTGTGGCGTTATGAAGGGAAGGAAACTCTTGCTGACCTCATGGCAAACAAGGATTTTCCATATAATGTCGAAGAAGTTATGCTTGGAATGGGAAATGTAGATGATCTGCCTAAGGGTCCTGAACGGGAGAATAGAATCATTGGGAGAATCATGCGCCAAATCTTGAATTCTTTATACCAGCTGCATGCAACGGGCATTGTGCATCGTGATATCAAACCACAAAACATCATATTTTCTGACGGTACACATCCTCTTCTTCACTCTTCACACTGTATGCAATATTGTGCAAGCATGTTATTTTCGTCCATCTGTTTATGATGTTTGATGAGGATCAAACTCTTGCAGACTCGAAAGTTTTCAAGATTATCGACCTGGGAGCTGCAGCAGACTTGAGAGTGGGTATCAACTATGCACCCAAGGAGTTTCTGTTGGACCCCAGATATGCAGCTCCAGAGCAATACATTATGAGCACACAAACACCTTCAGCCCCCCCTGTACTTGTGGCAGCTCTTCTCTCCCCTGTTCTCTGGCAGATGAATTTTCCAGACCATTTTGATGTTTACAGTGCTGGACTCATCTTCTTACAAATGGTCTTCCCAAATCTTCGATCTGACAGTGGGCTTATCACCTTCAACCGGCAGTTTAAGCGCAGAGGGTACGACATCAAGTCATGGCGAGAGTTGGTAGAATCAAAACCCAACCAGGATATCCGCCATGGATTTGAGATTCTTGATTTGGATGGAGGAGTTGCATGGGAGCTTTTGCAGGCAATGGTGCGGTTTGAAGGTCGGCAACGTATTAGTGCCAGGACCGCTCTTGCACATCCTTACTTTGTAAGGGCTGGCTTACTGGGCTCTTCCTTCATGCAGAGAATGAGGCTGCAGATAATTCGAGCTACTCAACAGGAGCGCAGTGAAAATGTCACATGGGTATCATCACTGATGGCAAAGTCTGGGACCAAGAATGCAGGAGGATTCACAGAGGCCCAACTAGAGAAGCTGCGAGTGCGTCTCATGCTCTCTCTGTTGAACGGTTGTAGGAGATAATGGATAGGTAGCTATGAGGTTTCCCACAGACTTAAAAACTTGAGCAGAATTGTGCCCGCTTATACATCACTTGAGAGGAACTATGTGTACTGATGTGGTCAATGCTTGCATGGACAGGAAAAAGAGCCAAGACAGAAGGGTTCAATTCAGAGGAATGCATTGGCATCAGCATTGCGAGTGAAAAGAAAAGTTTCACGGACAATTGATTCGACTATTACTGATATTCGAAAGGAGAGAGGAATGAAAAGAGTCAACTGGTGGAACCGATGGGAAACATAGAAAATGTCAAACCTGCTTGTCAGCTCACACCTTTGGTGCAAACTGTCAGTTGACAACCTTCTGTACACTAAAAAATGAGTGTTAGAATGTGACACCATGTGATTCAATTCAGTTTTTGTGTGCTGGATCCTGCATGTCTGCGAAGTGCCTTCAGCCAGGGGTGTCTGCATTCAGCAAATCCATTGATAGGTGCCATATTTGCAGCCTTAGATATGTCCTCAGATGATCATGGTACGTTTGACCTGCAGATTACCACAACTGTAGATTGTTTCTGTATGTTAATACATATCTGAGGTATAGAAAATGTGTTTTGTTCTTAGTGAATCCCTAGACCACATCAATGCCCTCTTTTATGAGCCATAAAGAAGTGGCCAAGAATCTTCCTGCAATTGGAATATTTGGTCACAGTTGGCCCATGCTTCTTATGCAATGTTGTACATTGTCATTACTTACAGATTGTACTCTAACCATTGTTCAACAGACAGTTAGCGAAGCCAAAAGGAGGTCGTGAAGTTTGCCACGCAGTGTGTTTGAGTGACTCTGCCTTACCTGGCTACTGCTTTCGTTGCCATTCTGGAGGTGGTTGCTTTCTAACTGCTGTAACAGGAGCAATGCAGATTCTTAACCTTTCCTAAGGTTTGGCTCTGTGCACCCATGTTGATTTCATTTCATTGCCCAGTTTACTGATTGACCCATACAGTAGTCAACCCTAGCCAGGTTGACTACTGTTAGTAGCATCTAGCATGGTCTAGTGGTCAATTGAACTCATAACTACTTACAATGAGCCCCCACCAATTGGGCTATTGGCTTGATTCTTCATTATGAGTATGAGTAAGCAGCAATGCAACAAAAGAGATGCATGATAGGGATAACATGGAAGTTGACAATGCAACTCAACAATTAAATATTGTAAGTGCTATTTCATTTGATGCATGACTTTGACAGGGTGAAAGAACATACAGTTTTATAGTGACCACAAAGGCCAGAACAATGTACGACCTGAGTTCTGTAGGCGGATCAGCTGTCTGGGATATCTCTTGAGTAGACACTAGACACATTCATGAAGAGACTGCACCAGAGCTACTTTGAGCTGTAGAGTACTTCGAACTGGCCTTCATTAGTTACAGGTCATGGTCCAAAACAACTGGTCAAAGTGCTTTCCAAATCCAGACAGATACAATAGCATGGTTCAAATCTGGACATCACTGACACTTTCGACTTGCCTGCTACTCCAGCAAGGGAGTACAAACTGCCTTTGGAACATGAAAATGAAGGCACAACCTCCACAAGACAGTTTAGAGGTAACATCAACATCAAACCCATAACACATGAAGGCCCATTTTAATGCAGCCATGTAGTAACGCAGGTTTGCATCAGTTTAGTTTTCACCATAACTAGCTCACTGTGGTAAAATCTGTTGAGGAGAATTCCTGAGAACTACTATTTGCAGAAGCAAAAAAGGGGCAAATTGAAGTTCCTTGTCTCATCATTTGGCATTTGCCCATTCAGATATGTTGCCAGACTTCAGCACCATGCAAGAATGTATTGCACTTTTGAAGATTGCAGGGGTGAGCTAAGTCGAACTAGGGTGTATATCATCCTCCTAATCATGCTCAAGGTAAACATGGATTACTATACAGATACTCTGCTACAGGCTCTGACAACCTTGAAACCTCAGTTCACATGTGTAAGGGCACTACACTTGTAACGACCATGTACATTTTTGAATAATGCAATCAGAAGAATCTCCAAAGTGACAATCTATTGTGGTCCTTGTGTTTTCTTGAAATCAATCTTGTCGACTTTCACCTCACCATCAACAAGCTCATACACATACACGACGACCCGTAAGCCATCAATGTCCATAAGAACGAAACTTGGGTTGACATCATATGTGATGCTACTGTAAGCCCCAGTGGCTGAACCAGGGTTTATTATCACACCTCCTTCATGCTTGTATGCCTTGAACTGGTGTGTGTGGCCAGTTATTAAGATGTCAACATCCAGCTGCCGTTGCAGCATTGCTAGTGAATCCAAATCTCCCCAAGGAATCACCTTCACATGCAAACAGAGTATACAGGTATGAGTAGTGGAAGGAACATGCTATGTCTGAAGACTCCAACAAAATTGGTGCAAGGGAACATGATGGATGACTCTGCATACAACCGTGGTTCTTTCAGAGCAGGCTTCTAAACTTGGTCACAACAGAATCCAAATTTTTTGTGAAAATCAATCCAGACATGTGGTTTTTCCCTGCCGATATCAGCATATGTGAGTGTGAAGGAGAAATGACAGGGAGGAACATATAGCTTGCACCTGGTGGCCATGGCAGATGCCAAGTTTGAAAGCACCAATGGTCAGTTGCTTTGTCTCAGGGTATCGAGAATCATCATCATATTCTCCTCGTGTGATGTGCACATCCCCACACAATGACTTCAAATAGTCATGGATTTCCTGCCATTGTTGTCCCCACCCTAAATTCTGCTTACAATTCTTGCATGCTCTTTGGTTTTACAGAACATTGAGTTGCGATTGAGTGGACAAGATGAGGGAAAAGGCTACACTTCTCCAGTAAGGGAAGCTTTTTCCTAGATCAAAGACCAAAGAGAAAATGCATAAAAGACCTGGAGACAAACAGATCAGTACTGAAGAAGATAGTAAACAAGGGTAGTAGGTCCACATGATAAATGGAGTTGAGGTCAAGTAGCTGCCAAAAAGATAAAATTAAGAGTGGAAAGCTGACAAAGAACATTCAAACCATGACAACATGCATGAAAGAAGGAAAAACCCTAGAAAAATTATGGCAAATCCTCAGTCAGATCATCACTCTTGTAGAACTGGGGTCAATGGAGTTGAGGTCATGCGGCTGCAAAAAAGATAAAACGAAGAGTGGAAGGCCGACTTGAGAAAATGAAAAGAACATTCAAACCATGACAAAATGCACGAAAGAAGGAGAAACCCTAGAAAAATTATGGCAAATCCTCAGTCAGATCATCCTTCTTGTAGAACTGGGGTCGATGGAGTTGAAGTCAAGCGGCTGAAAAAAAGATAAAATGAAGAGTGGAAGGCCGACTTGAGAAAATGCAACGAACACTCAAACCATGACAAAATGCATGAAAAAGCCTTAAAATTTTTATGGCAAATCCTGAAATCAGATCATCATTCTTGCAGAGCTGTGACAAATGGGTACATCCAGATTGAAAATTCACGAACACAGGTTTATGGATCTGTCAGACATATGCTTCAAAATAACGAAACTTGTTACACGAGGAGGAGAAAAAATTGTAAGAATGGCGCCCCCCCCCCCAAAAAAAACAAAAAGCAGGATCACTTGGATGAGAGTAAGAGAAAAATAAGAAGCAAAGCACCTTGATACACAAGTTGCCAGGGCTGAGAATATGTTGGATCTTGCCGGGCACCAACATGGACTTGAACTTGGCAGGCAGATCAGCTGCTCTGTGGGGTATGTGCAGATCCCCTAACGCCAAAACCAACACCATCCTCTTCTTCTTTTCCTTCTGCTTCTTACTCTTCTTCTTCACCAGTTGGGTGCAAAACCCTAAAATCCACTCCCACTTCCCTTCCAAAACAAAAAACACCAACAAAACGCAAAACCCACTCACAAAACGCAAAAAACACTCCAAAACACACACACACACACATGAAGAACACTCGAACAAGCACACGTTCCCAATTCGTCATTTTCGTTCCCATTCTTTCCAAGTGGAAAAGTGTATTTTTTACCTCTACTCTAACCGTTCCCCACTTCCAAGCTGTTCCCAGATACCCATAGCCTAGGGCTATCAGTTTCCACATGGACAAAATGAATAACTTTGAAACTTGCTAGTGGACTTAATATATTTAAAGATTTTTTTAATTAAATATTATTTAATGACAAAAAAAAACCTACCATAGGGTAAAGTATTTGACAAGGTCTACATTTTTATGTTGTTCTTTCTCTTGCTCATGCAGTTAGCTTTCCATTCTTTGTGAAAAATGAAAAATAAAAATTATGAAAAACTCATAAAAAAAAGTGACAAAAATAAAAATAATAAATAGGTAACAAATTTGATGAATAGGTCAATAAAAATAGATCTATATATATATATTTATTTATTGAGAACTCTAAGAGTCTCCGCCCAACCCTAACCTAAAGGATCACACAAATTGGTATGTTACAAGTTTTGTCATTTGTGTTCCCATCCTTTCCAAGTGGAATATTTTACCCAATTCTCAAGCTCTTCCACATTATTATATGTCATAAAAATTTCTTTTTAAAAAATTAGTTTCAATTCATGATCAAATCTAAAAGCATGTGAAATTTAACTTGGTAAGATGTTGATCAACAACCCCCCCCAAAACTTAACAAACCATTGAACTATGATTTAACTACATTTCTCTAATTACAAAAATGTCCATGTTTGTTAATGGAATTTCGCTTAATTGGTATATTTAATGGTCCCAACATGAATTCAAACTAGGACAACTCTTATTGAAAGTTTACAATAACTTCAAAAAAGTTACATTCTTAAAATTTTCAATACCCTATTCAATACCTTCGTACCTAGGTTGATTCAATAACAAGGTGTTTAATGATAATTTGTTTGTCATTTTGGTTCTACGTTATGCTAAATAATGAAACTAGTGTGCTTGAATGGTCCTTTCAGACTTTTGAAATGGCAGACACATAATTTAAAGAATTTTTGGTCATTTCAAAAAACAATTAATTAAACACCTAACCGAGCTAAGTATTACAATATGTGACAAAAGGAACGTGTCTCAAAATATTTTTCATCATACCCTTCAATACTCTAGTACCTTGGCAACTTCAACACATGTCCATTGCTTGTGGAATAATTAATTAAAATTAAACATGTATTCAACAAGAGTATTGAAGGGTATGGTGACTTTCATTTCAATTAATAGAATATTCTTGAAGATTCAATATTTTTCTTCACAAA
>Ga0116228_10004456_pt1 | contig 12411 bp, 10 predicted proteins | sample S1TSphfallax_2_FD_89694 | JGI IMG/M metagenome (GOLD analysis project Ga0116228, IMG submission 89694) | Host-associated microbial communities from peat moss isolated from Minnesota, USA - S1T2_Fc - Sphagnum fallax MG | ecosystem: Host-associated > Plants > Peat moss > Unclassified | place...
ATATGATTCTGGTGTCTGAGGTGGGGCAGGAAAGGGTTGTGAGAACTCATAGTCTGGAATGTAGCCTAGAGGGGGTTGTAACCAACCTGCAAAAGTGACGCTTGCAATCAATGCTGCACCAACGAGAAGAGCGTTTGCAGCATCCACAAGCACTTGCCTATCCCTGTATAATCTGTCAACAAAATCTTTCACCTCAGGTCGCTCTAGTAACACCTTCTCAATCTCTTTCATGTTAGCTTCTGTAGCAATTTGGATGGGAGTTCGGCCATCTGTATATTCTTCGGTGGCCCTGATGCGTTTTTCTGGATCATCAAAACACAAGGCTTTCACGACTCCCAATTTGTTTTCTTTAATAGCACACAACAATGGCGTCCTATTCTTGTTGTCCTCGGCGTTGACATCGAGGTTGTGATGAAGCAAAAGTTCTCTTACAGCTTCCACATGGCCTCCCAGAGCAGCAAAATGAAGAGGTGAGGCGACCAGGTCTTGCTCAGCAACCAATTCAATTGAAGCATTTGGATCAACCTCTGGATACCAGTTCAAAACATGTCGGATGATTTTGAAGTGATTCTCTCTTGCAGCTACAGCTAATAGCACACTCTGCTGGTTGCAGAACTGGGTGCTAGTTTGAGCAAATGGTTGTGTTCCTAAACCTAATGTATCCAAGAGATGAATTGCTATTTCCTTCTGTTTATGCTCTTTGGCCACATCTAGTAAGTTTTCAAACATACTCATTTGCTTCTCGTAGTTGAGGGGAGTGAATGGCTCCCCTTTCTCTAGCAAAAGTTTCACCACCTCCAAGTGACCTTTCTGTATAGAATGGTCAAGTGGTCCAAGCCATTCGTAGCAGAACGTGAACGGCTCTCCTATATTCTCTAGCAACAGCTTCAGCACCCCGGAGTGACCATTCAGTATAGAATAGTCAAATGGTGAAAGTCCTTTCGTGTCCAAGGGAGCAACATGGATCCCTTCCCAATTTAGAAGTAGATCCACTATTTCCGTGTGCCCATCCATCGCAGCAAAATGTAGAGGTGTGAGGTTGCCTGCAGTGGGTACCTCCTTGGGTGCTTTTGAGAATAAATCTGGCCTACACAAATCCAAATGATCGGGTTCCCAGGGCTTGAGTCCACTTGGAGTGGACGCATTTACAGTGGCGGCAACATTCGCATCCATGCCCGGCACGGTAAGAAGCAGTTCTACCACGCCTGTGCGTCCCCTTCGAACAGCCAAATGAAGTGGTGTAAAACCATGACAGTCAACACCAGTGACACTCGTACCTGTAGGGCACTTTTCCAACAACCTCCTCAACATTTTTACGGATCCTTCTTCTGCTATGTAGTGCAGCGCAGATCGGCTTAGAATATCTGTGGCATTCACGAACGTGACCAAGTTATGGCCTCTCGCTTCAAGCAATTCGAATAGTACATCGACAATATTGCAGCTCGTCTCTGGAGATGCTTTTTTAAACCAAGCTGGAAAAGGTGATTCGCGTTCTGCCACTTCATGTAATGCCGTGAACCCATCAATGGATCTTGCGAATAACTCCACTGATTTGATTCTGCTCAGCTCCTGGATATTTCTTAGACAATTCATCCTTGCCAAGTGAAGCAGTGGTGTTCGACCAGTCTTGTCAAAGACGTTCCAATCTATATCCGTCCTTTGGGAGAGGATTATTGCACTTAGACGTTTACCCGTAGCTCGATGCAAAGCAGTTCGACCCGAGGTATCAGTTGCATTCACGTCGACTCTAGGATCCGCTAACAAGACCCGTGCAACCTTCAGGTTCATTAATTGAATAGCAACCATCAGTGGCGTAAGACGATACCCAAAATTTTCACGGCAGTTCACATCCACGCCCGACTGAGTTAGCGCTGCAACAGCCTTCGCCTCGTCATCTGATTTCGCTGCCTCTCTGAGATCCGAATCCGCCTGCTCGTTTGTTGTGGCTACCGAAGTTGCTGCAGCAGCCTTCGCATCGTCATCCGATTTCGCTGCCTCCGTGATATCCAAATTCGCCTGCTGTTTTGTTGTGGCTGCAGAAGTTGAAGACATGGTGAGGTAAGACCGCTGCTTCAAGAGCTGAAGAGAAGAACTTACGTCTTTGCTCGTAACTACTCAATCTTCTCGTGAAAATTGCCAAAAAGCGCATCAAGCTTCCACAGCGGATCAGGGATCCCCGACTTCGGATGTGAGAGCGACAGACTAGGACGCCTCAAACCGGTCAGAAGTTCTAAAGTGAGTAGCCCCTAACAACTGAGTACCGAAGTGTTGAATCAAGGTCGAACGGGTTACGAAATGCGCTCGAATGCATCAAATGGGATCAGATACTGCGACCGTCTCGGCATTATTCGGTATCTGTGAGACCATATTTCAACAAGGGTTTGCGGTAGAAAACAGGGCAAGTCATATCAGCAGGATCATCCTGATGCAATTTGTCAAGTACACGCGGCTGAGGTCGGATTTTCTACGCACGCACCTTGAAAGTGTGGTGGTGGAGTCGAATCCTCGAGTAACCATGTCATGCAAGCAATCAGATGCTTGCCATGATGGCCACCCTAGCTAGAATGGGACGCAGCGAATGGCTGATCAAAAGGTGTGGGAATCCCGACCGAGTCCAAGTTCTCCGTGCGCGGGGGGACAAGAAAAGGACATGGACCCTACTCGCTCACGTTAGGTTGTATCCACCATTGAAAAGGAGGCAAGGTACCTAGTAGTAGCCTGCGAACGTGGAGTACGACGACCTTCGAAGCTGTTTCCTCCGGACGAAGATTCTCTTGAACAGAGTTTCTTCATTTCGCAATGTCCGAATTGTCCTGAAACTCGAAGTTCTCAAGACGTTCTTGGTTGAATCAGAGGCAAGAGTCCATCTGCTCAATCGATTGGCCAAACAACAGCCCTGATGGTGATGTCGCAACAGAAACTGGCATGCGAAAACATCAAGATCTGAGTGCAAATCTCCATACAACAACCAGAGGCCAACTGAACGATCGGATTGCTCACAGAATCGTGAAGCATGTGATGTACCAAAGCTTTGCAACATGAAGGCAAATTGTGCATACAAAAACCTGCATGAAATGTATGGGAACCCTGCCTGCAGAGCTTCATCTGAATCTCATGCTGCAAGGCAAGAAATTGGCATCCTCCCAAGGTTTCTGAGTGATTTTTTAAGTCCATCATCTCTGTGCAAAGTGTAATACAGTTTCAAAAGTTTGTCTGCTCCTTGTACAAAAGCTTCTCTCTCTCACACAGATTCATGCAGAAACTTAGCTTCCAACAAACCAATTGGACACACAAAATGGATGTTCTCAGTGTTGGCATAAACACTAAACATAAGCAATTCAAGACAGCATGGCTCTTGAACAATGTGTAAATTCTTTCCGTTGCTGATTTGCTTTTGGAAACAACAGACCCCTAATTTTGACATGGTGTGAAATGTGGGAGCTACGCTCAGAGGGTTTACAGCAAGATGCCCACGTGCAACATGGTCTCTTGTGGAATCCTATGATTATTGAATATGTGGAGGCAAGTGTGGACAATGGCAGAAGCATCATCATTGCCTGGACAAATGTGGCAATCATGTCTGGAGCCAAGCTGTGTCATATTCGTATAGGTCATGAATGTGTGTACCAGTGCAGGGGTATTTGAAGAGGCCACAGAGGTTCATGAACACATCATCAAAAGTCATAGAGTTTCAGATATCTCTGGTTAGTAGCCTTGTTGACATGTATTCCAGAATGCAGATGCATACATGATGCATGGAGATTGTTCAACAAGATGCTCGCACACAAATGGCAGAAGGCATTGGAACTACTTGTTCAAATGCAAGAGGAACGGAAGGAATAAGACAACATCACCTGTAGGGGGACCTTACTTGATTGTGCTAAAGTAGCTTTTGGGGATGGCAGTTGTATTCATGACCAGATCATTCACAGCAGTTACAAGCATGATGTTTTTGTGTTCAGTGGCCTCATAATACATATCCCAATCATGGGAGCTAGGAGGATGCTTGCAATAGTTTTCAACAGGATGCCTGCACATGATGCGATTGCTTGGAAAGCCATGATTTTTGTTCATGCACAATGTGGGAAAGGCCAGAAAGCTTAAAATTGTACCAACAAATGTAGCAGGAAAGTCTGTGCAGGCAGACACTGTCACTTTTGTGGGAGTCTTCAATGGATCTGCCAGTATAGGGGCACTTGAGGAGGTTCATGAACAGATTACTATGAATGGGTCTCATTATGATGTCTTTGTGGGCAGTGGCCTCATTGACATGTATGCCAAATTCAAGTCCCAAAAGGACGCTTTATGATTGTTAAAGAGGATGCCCACACAGGATGTGGTCTCTTGCAATTCCATGCCTGGAGGATATGTCATGCATGGGCCTGGTAAGGAATCCTTTCCTCAGTTCATGTGCTATGCCCAGAGGATATGTTCGAGGTGCAAGAGGTCTGAACCACTACCTTCTATGTAGGCCTCTCTATGCATAGGCTTAGATGCTTACACTGAAGAAAAGAAGCTTACTCTCAAGTTTGGTGCAGCTTGAATGAGGATACTATTGGCTTTTCTCTCTTGCTCAGTATTCCTTCCTGAGTGCTAGCAGAGATGCTGACTGAATTTTCCTGTTGTGTCTGGAAATGCAGTAGAAACTCAAAACATACAAAATTGTATAATTGTCTGCAGGTTATACACCCATGGCCAGGAGCTAATGAAGTCAGTGGGGAGTAGTGGCGACCAGTCACTGCCATTCATGTGAAGGTTATTGTCTGATACATTGTCAGTGACACCCACAAGGTTATGATCACACTCAATTGTGTCATGCTTGTTTTGGTTTGGGGAAAGTGACATTACTGTTACCTTCAAAATGTTATTGTTGAGATATCTCAGCAATCCCACAGATATGGATGTCTGCAGAATCTGCAGAAACCAATGTTACTTCTGTTGTTCTCATGTCAGCTTGTAATCATATGGGCCTTCTGGATGAGGGCATGCACTTTTTTGTTTGCATTGCTAATTTAGGTTACTGGATACCTGCAACTGGGGGCCAGTATGCACTTGCATGGTTGATTGTTTAGGCTATCGTGGCAGGGTTCAATGAGGCAAATGAGCTGATCAGGAGGATGTCCTGTAAGCCATGTGCTTCAGCATGGATGGCCTTGCTGGGTGCTTGCAAAATTCATGGTCATGTGGAGTTGGGAGAAGAAATTGTGAAAGGAGCATCTGATTCAAACCTATGCAATGCCTCTAGGCAATTTCTTATCAATCACATATAATCATGCTGGTGTATTGCATATATCAACAACTGGTATGGTGTGCATGAAGAACCAGTCACACCTGGATTGAAATATATATTTGTAATAGATAGATGATCAAGGCCATCTTCACACTATCATAGCATAAAGAGTTTGACAAGCCAGTGAGTGACAGAGTATGTAGGTGCCAGATAAGCTGTTTTGACTGCAGGATGAAGAAAAGGTGTTTCATTTGTGTCAAAGTAGCAGGAAGCTGACTGGTGCAATTTGGCTAATCAGCACACCTTGCACTCAGCTCTGCATTTTCAGGAGATTTCAGGTACGCCTACAATGACACAAAACTCATTGCATCATGGGACACTTGGGGAGAGCATTCAATAGTAAGGGATACCAATCAGTTTTTATTGCTTGGAAGCCTGGTCATTTTCATTGTTGTGTGCTTATTTGAATCTATAAAGAACCACCAGTTTCAATTTTTAAATTATTTCAGAATCAGAGAGCCACCAGTTCCAGTTGTTTGAAAAAATAATCAGAATCAAAGAACCACCAACCTTGTTATTTAAAAAACATTAAAGAAACACTGGTTTTCAGGATATAACCAACAAAGAACCAGTAGTTTTATGGCCAGTTATTTGATTTTTCAAAACTTTTGAGAATTGTGGTGATATGCCAGAAATTGGCCTTTGATTTTTTTGAGAACCATGGTTATGAATCCTGATAATCACCCTGGTAACTGCTGGGTGTCTGTTCCTGTTTCTAATAGCTCCCCAACCCTGGTAATTTTCTTGTTGGGACTATTGTTAATCCCAGTGATTTGGCTCAACAATAGCCCTTTAAATTAAAATAAAATTATAGCATAGCATTGAAATTTCTAGCCTGAGAGATCTTAGCCCCATTTTTCCAATGCTTTTGTAAAATGGATCCCAAGTCTTTGCAAAATGGATCTTAGAATCATGTTTCTACATAGTTGAAAGCTGGAATATTTTGTCTGAAACATCTAGGCAATGGCTTGGAGGAATCCTCTGTTTTATTAGCACAGGGTAGAGCAATGGATGTGGTTCTTTGGCCACAGAGGAGCTTCCTGTGTAGCTGCTGTTGAAATTACAGACTACCAAATACATGCAACTAAGCTTCACAATTTGCTTTTAATCTCTTCATTTCTTCAGAGGATTGTGTTTCTTTCTCCCCAAGCTTCTTTCTTATGCTGTTTCACAATTTCTTTCCACCATTGCAAGATTGATGAACCATGATCCCTTGTACCTCCTGATCTCCTTGGATTCCAGACAAAACTCTCATAATTTCTTCCCACCAGTGCAAGAGTGATGACCCATGATCCCTCATCTCCTTAAATTCCTAAGAACACTTACTTGGGTAGACTTTTTTTTCTTTGCCAGAAAAAATAAATCCAAGCATGTTCCTGTCAAGCTTCTGACTCTTTCTCCTTCAAACCAACAAATTAGACTGCCCCATATCCAGCTTTTGATTCTTGCTCTCAGATCAACAAAATTCTTCCCCAATTTCTGATTCTTGCTCCTTCAGATTGTAGAATTTACACGCCTCAATTGTACACTTACAATGCAAAATGATGTTTGGTATATTTTGAGTCATATGCTATTCAATTCTTAACAGTGAATAGTACATGCCACCATTCACAATGGATAGCTAATTTGTGCAGTTGTTGCGATGACTTTTAACTACAACTAGATGGGTGTATTCACAATTGGGGTACTTACAAGGAATGACTTATATTTAAAGGATTGCAAAGGACAACTTTGGATTTTTGTTTATCTTACATTATTATGGTTGTAATGAATTGTTATATGCCAATAGATGAAATGATGTCTTGTTAAATTAATAAATATAATTTTAAATAATTTGGATACCATGTAAATGTCATTTTGAGTCTTACAAACCAACTATATCAAATGTTTAAACTACAATTTATTTTTTAAAGGAATAAAATGAAATGCATAAAGTCATACAATTGATTTCAAACATTTTTTACAACAAAAACATGCCCCCTTCTATGAAAGTATATGTTCATTATATGAACTTGATGAAAAACCAAATTATACAAAAATTTCAAAGTTTTTAAATTCTGAAGAAAGGGTTGCAAGGAAAAGGACTTTTTTTTTAAACCATTTGACAAAACAATTGTGTTCAATAGGTTCAAAATGTCTAGCTTAAGGTGTAGGTCACATGTGCAAGAAAAAATCTTGCCAAATAACATGTTTGGTTGTCCATTGAAACTCATTTTTGGAATTTCTAGAATTTTTTTTGTTTTTGGCTATAAACCAAAATATTCATATACAATTATGTATGAATGTAAAAACTCACAATCGCCACATGAATTATCTTAAATTGAACTATTCAATTTTTCTCATTTAAATTTGTTTCAAGTAAATGTTATTTGCAAAATGTAGTTCCACAAAAGTCCTTGGATTTTTTTTCCTTTTTTTGGAACCCCAACTGTGAATAAGCCCAAATATAGTATTAGATTACAATGATTCATAGTTATAATTAGATATAGTAGAGGTGACTTAAACTAACATAAATTTATTAGCTAGTTCAAGACAATGGCTTATATTTTCTCTTATGGTATTTATTTGGTTAGTATTCAATAGTTAATAACGCTCGAACAATGAAGTTCCTTTAGTTTCTAAATTTTACATTGTATCAGATGTATCCTCTTCAAAATGATGCATTGCTTGAAAATTATGTCATTCATGAACTAGAGGTGAACTTGATTAAAAATTCATGCCCAAACCAATGTTTGGAAATTTGGAGGTTGAAAATGGATCAATAAAGAGTCAAACTACAGGGGATCAAAGTCTTGCTTAGAGTCTTGCAAGATCTAACAATATGAACACAACTATTCAGATTGTCAGAATGACAAGTTTTGGTGATTATGCCAAGTCTTATCAATCAAAAATGTCGAGAGCACCCAACTACGAAGCATGGAAGTTCAGAATGAAAAACATTTTGATGCAAGAAATGTTTTGGCATTTAGTTTCACCTGATCTTAAAAAAGCATTCATGGAGTAAGATGTTATGATCGCATCACAATAGCGAATGCGACTACTAACCCTCATAAATCTTTCAATGAAAGATGATGTTATTCCTCATATCTTTCATTTGGATAATATGGATGAAGTTTGGAATGCACAAAAAGAACTTTACAAATTTACAGGGACCACAAGGCGACTTCTTTTGAAGAACAAGTTTTACAAAATGAACATGCAAGAAACATCAAGCATGGTGAATTTCTTGTTCATTGTCAAAAACCTTTTGAGTCAAATCATAAGGGTTGATGATGTCATCAAGGATGAAGATGTAATACTAATAGTACTAAATGTCTTGCCTAATTCATATGAAAATTTTATGCAAAATGTGTTAGCTCAAGGGACACTTCAAATTTTGATAAGTTGACATCCAAATTGTTGTAAGAAGCACAATGAAAGGAGCTATGTGGTGATCAAACCAAGACCAAAGAAGCATTGTTGATGAAATTCAAAAAAAAAATTGAAAAAAAAGAAAATTAACAAAGGTAAACATTTTAAAGGTCTAGGATAATGCCACAACTGTGGCAAATAAGGTCATTGGGCAAACCAGTGTCCAAAACCTAAGAAGCCAAGAATTTACAAAGGTTCTAACTTTAGAAAAAAAATTGCAAAAAAACTTGGATTTGCAAAGTCTCTAATCACAAGCAAGGAAGAGGCATTGGAATTGAAACTTGAAGGTGAAGTTGTGAATGTTGTGGAGGAAGAAATGAAAGACTAGGAGGCTAAAGAAAGTGTGGATTTCTTTGAGACAATAGTTGCCAATTTAGAAATAAGAAATAACAAAAGTCTAGCTGATTGCTGGTACCTTGATTCAAGTGCCACCAAAAATGTTTCAAGAAATAATTCAAGTTTCAAAGGTTTACAAAGTTCAATGAAAATATAGAATGTGAAGTCTGCAAGAGGTCAAACTCATGGTGTGTATGGAAAAAGGAAAGTCAAAATTTCTTCCACTTCTAAAAAAACAATTTTTTTTTAATCTCCCTAGCTTCATGACACTAGAAGAAATCATGGTTTATTTGACTGGAAAATTAAACCAAAAACAAGTCATTTTGACATTTGGTTAATTTGACCACTTAGTCATATTAGACAAGTTGATTTGAACATGTCCAACTTGATTGATGGTTTTTTTAACTAACCATAAAATGGTCTTTTTGATTACTCAAATTAAACAAAAAATTGGGCAACCCAAAAAAATTAATTGAAAAATAGTTCAATGTGTACGTATAAAAATGTAAATGATAAATAAATAAGACCCACCCACCCACGACCTACCTACCCACCATGGTCTCCTACCTACCTATCCACAACCCACCTATGTATTATACATTTACACACATGTACAATGTATATATGCAAATATACATATCCCACATAATAGATGTTGGTAAAGGGAATTGAACCTTGGTATCCTTGATTCCACATCAATATTTTGGCCATCAAACCACCCCATCATTTTGTAAAACAATATGATACTAAATGGATTTAACATGTATCTTTGAACTTCCATAAAAATTTTTGTCAATGTGTATAACAACATTTGAACTTCAATTTTTTTCATAAATAGGTTAATAGGTACCCAACTAAGTGGATAGGTAGGTACACATGCCTACTTACCTATGTTTTTAAATGTTCATACCTACTTATGTAAACTATAGGTAGGTATGTAGGTAGATTAGGTAGGTAGATAAATAAATAAAATATAGGTATGTAGGTAAATAAATAGGTAACTTTGGTAAATAATAAATAGATAGTAGTAGGCAAGTAGGACATAGGTAGGTAGATGGTAGGTAAATAGGTAGGTTGGTAGGTAAATGGTACATGGAAAATAAATAACTAAGTAACTAAGTAGGCCATAGGTAAATAGATGGTAGGTAAGTAGGTAGCTAGATAAGACATAGGAGGTAGAAGTAGGTAGGTAGGTAGCTTAATAAGCATAACAAAAAGCATAGCAAGTAGGATAACTAATCAAATTAATATGGCCAATTTGACTAAGCATGGCCATTTAGTATGGCCGATTTGATTAAGCCATGGGCATTTTGATGGACCATTTTTTAAATGTCCTTCTTAATTAGATGTACGACTTAACACTTGGTCAAAATGGTCATTTCAATAAAAACACCAACCAAAATAACCATGTGTCTTTCATGCCCCATGTCTTTCGTCAAAGTGAACATCCTTTTGGTCAATGTGAACACTTTAGTCAAGTTGAACCTTTTAAAAAACCATGATTTTTTGTAGTGTGAAAAATCTATTGTCAATAGTGATGATTGCAGATAAGGGTCATACTTTACATTTCAACTTTAACAAATTTCTCATCCTATAAAATAAGGACCCACACACCATTGTGGCTAAAGGTGTTAGGGACCCCAAAAATGGATTGTGCAAACTAGAAATGCATTATATTAAGTCATTTGAAGAAACTCAAGAAACATACATTGCAAAAGCAAATTTGAAAGAGTCCACCAATTGGGACTAACACCAAACATTATTTTGGCACAAAAGGACGGCGCATTTACACTATTAGGCTCTTTATACAATGAGTGTGAAGATTCTGGCTATTAGATTCTTGAGGCTAGCAATAATAGTTTTGGAATTTGCGCAAATTCCATGGTTGGTAAGTAATCACAGAAGGTGATTCCTACAAATTCCCAGTCAAGAGCTAAAGAAGTGTTAAAATTAGTTCATACAGACCTTTGTGGCTTGTTCTCCATTCCATCATTTTCTGGATCAAAGTACTTCATGACTTTTACAAATGATTTTAGTAGAAAGACTTGAGTGTATTTTTTGAAGAAAAAGTTAGATGTTTTGTTTGTTTTCAAAACATTCAAAACAAAAATAGAAAAACAAATAGGAAAAACCATCAAAGTTTTCAAGTCAAATAATGGTGGGGAATTCATTAATAATCAATTTTCGAAATATTGTCAAGATAGCGAAATAAGGAGGCAATTTAGCCAAGCTTACACACCCCAATAGAATGGGGTTATCGAAAGGAAAAATTAGAATTTTTTAAAAAGAGTTAGAAGCATACTATTAGAAAATAGACTACCCATAAATTTGTGGACAAAAGTTGTGAATACTACCAACTATGTGGTGAATTGTTCACATTTTCGAACTAATCAAGGCATGACACCTTAATAATTGTGGTCAAGAAATAAACCATATGTGGGACATCTAAAAAAAATTGGGTGTGCTTCTCATATTTTTGGTTTTCGATCCTAGCAAAAAGAAGTTTAATTCAAGGACAGAGCTATGTTGGTTAGTGGGTTATGACCTTCACACAAAAGCATACATGTTATTCAATCTAAGGACTAAAAAGATGTCAGATTTGACGAAACCCACATCGGACTAAGTGCAAAGGAGCAAGGTGTAACCTCGTTGGAACAGAAAAAAAATCACACCACAAGAAATACAGCAAAGTGTTTCTTCCGTTGAACAAAACATTACATCAACAAAACTTGGAGATCTTAGGTGGCTTCGTGGGATAGGAATGCCTTCAAATGTGTTGCAATCAGAGGCAAAAGATGCAATTCAAGGATCAAGTCCTTATGCATCATCAAACACAAGGAGTAAATCTGATGCACTCCCAACTCCTTGAAGGACTCAAATGTGAGTCCAAGTGAAAGATAGCGGAAGAAGGAGGAATCGGGATGCGCTCCCTAGCTCACAACACTTTGAGGGGTAGAGGGGCGTGTTGGAGCTCCGGGATGGGACTAGGAAGAATTGACAAGCTTATTCACTCACACGGGCCTGCACGCAATCCACACAAAGTGGTTAACGCAAAGTTGGAGCACCTTTGGTGCTAGGACGAGCCACGGGCAACACGAACACACAAGACTCACCACGGCCCGGACTTGGGGGAAGCCACCACCTTCCCCCTTATAGTATTCTCTGCGACTCTCCGCGAAGACTACATCCAAATGTCTCTTTTTCCCGGGACTCCCGGGACTCCCGGCCGGGAGTCCCGAAATCCCGCCCTACGGGACTCCCGGGACTTTGGAGCCCCGTAACTTTGCGAGCAGACCTCGGATCGAAGTGCGGTCTGAAACAACGTTGTAGCTCTCGTCGAGAGCTTTCCAATGGTATGTTGCATGTCGTCTGCA
>Ga0116228_10004458_pt1 | contig 12407 bp, 8 predicted proteins | sample S1TSphfallax_2_FD_89694 | JGI IMG/M metagenome (GOLD analysis project Ga0116228, IMG submission 89694) | Host-associated microbial communities from peat moss isolated from Minnesota, USA - S1T2_Fc - Sphagnum fallax MG | ecosystem: Host-associated > Plants > Peat moss > Unclassified | place: USA...
CAAAAACAAGGGACCAAACTACTTTTCTCACCTAATTTGGTCCTCAGAAGAACTTCACCTCCGGTTTTGGATCTGCCAAAACTGCGCCTTGACTGCTGCTCATTTTATTCGTAAGTACAAGCGTTATCTGAAATATATATCGTGCAGGTTTTCTGCACTGATGCCCAGTTTCGTGGAACAGTACCCAATTTCACTCACTTTAGAGATGGAGTTGAATTTAAGGATGAAACAGGGTTTAAAGGATCAAACTAGGCCCCAAAGACAGGGTGAATTTCTAGATAACTCCAATAATCTGCTTCTGCTTTTGTTTACTTATATGCCATTTGTGCATTTAAGCTTGTGACAGTTTCTGGCTCATGTTGGTGCAAGCACCACTTCTTGTACCTAATCATATCCCTCAGGGCTTCTACCATGTCTGAAGTTACGCCCCATGTTCTTTTCCTTGAACAAGATACTCAAGGTTGGTTTCCTGGGCCATAGTGAACCAGCACCCACCAGCACACCATGAAGGATGAATTGTAAGTGGCCAGGAAACAGTTTTCTGTTGGATTCCAGTTCCCTAGCTAACCATGGTGGTTACCTCAGTTTGTTAGTTTTCCTACCAAATGTTACTAACAACCCACTTGACCACTTACAATTCATCCTTCAAGGTGCGGGTTGTTAGTAGGTAGGTAGTAAAAACAGGCCTAATCTCTGTATAAACCATGTACTTACCTACAAGTTGCCTATTTTCCTACCCATCTGCCTATATATGAGACCTATTTTTCACAAAATTGGTTACCAAGATGAAACCAAATATCAACTCAGTTGAGGTTCATCCACAAGTGAGGAATACGGACATCCAGTGGATGGTGTGCTGGTAGGTGCTGGTTCACTGTGGCCGGTTTCCTGGAGCTTTAGCCAAGCAAACACCTCACATTGGATTTTTCTTCTTGTTTGTGACAATAGGAAACAATATTTATTTTGCAAAGCTATGTAGGGAATGGAACAACACGCTTTTGGCAAAACTATATAGTATTCTTTAGTTTCAAGTGACATGTACAACAGATCTTACTAGTAGCATACACCCACTTGTCACATCTGGATGGACATGCAGGAGCAGCTTTGGGTAAGATAAAAGGCTGTAACTTATGGGCTTTCAACACTACTTTACTTGCATATATGCAAAAAAAAAACCCTGGCCCCAGCTCACGTGTTCATGAGAGTTGGATGAGGTCATCAATGAGGTCATGTTGATACCTGTGTAGCAGCCCTAATGTTCATCTGTTTTCAATGAACCTCGTCCTCTCTCAGAACCGCCCTCAACCACATTCATCCCTGAAATACCTTCACCAAAGCCCTTATACTACTGTATTCTTTACTTTTGGTTTGTTCTTATTTCTTTATAGAACAATTCAGCAACCCTCAAGGTATTAGAATCATGGGGGCGCAATCACAACCCAACAAGCCAAAAAGGGTGTTGGATTGCAAACAAAAACAATCAAAACTAAAGAAATATTTATGCTTTTTCATTTAAAACCGATGTAATCATCGCAATTTGTTACATATTCATTCGTATGAATGTCAACGAATTGAAATAAAAAATCCATTTGATGAAATTTTAGGTTTAGGTTTTGATTTAAGACATTTGAGAATGAATGCCAATTATATTCAAAGGATTCATTTTTGCAAAAGACTATCAAAATGACTCATATAATAAAATCATTTTGATTGGGAAAAAATTAAGAGGATAAAAACCTATTAACCACATTCAAAAAACATTCATACTTCAAAAAATATGGAACTACAAAATTTTAAAAATTCAAAAAACTTCTCAAAATCAATCCAGAATTTTACAAGCTCAAAAGTCATGTACCACATATAAATGGGGTATGATGTACATGGTGTGTTAAGAAAATTTGTAGTTTATTGTATAAGAAAAAATTGTTAAAAATGAATTTTTGGTTATCATTTGAAATTATTATCATTTAAAAAATATGTAACACAAAATCTATAAAGAACTTGCACATTTTCAAATTTTCATATTTGTTCAAAATTAATAAACAAAAAAATTGTCATGTATTGGGACAACTTTAAGCAATTTATATAACAATTTGCAAAAGATTTCACTCATAAATTCATTCATATGAAAAACTTATTGTTGGGCATAAAACATGCAATCTTTATTTAAAATAATGTTGTTAGCTCATTGTACCTTGTTTGCACCCATGGGTGAGAGATTTCCTTGTCACCAATTGTAAAATTATAATATATGCATGGACATTGTTAAGAAAACAAGTAATTTAAGCTTGAAGGATGATCAAAACATCTATCATAAATGTTTTTTTACTTTTTGTTTTAGGTTTTGCTATCAATTAGTTTTTTTAACAACTATTGTATGTTAGCAAAAATTGTTAAAAACCAATAATAGTAAATTATTTTAGTTGTTTGTCCTTCACTAAGGTGGAGCTAGTGAAGTTTGTGTGTAATAACATAACAAGAGACTTGTCGGAAAGAAGTAAGCAACATCAAGGTAATGCTAATGCTTAGAGATAAAGTTGACACTTCCATGATTTCCATTGTTGAACAAGAGTATAGTTAAGGTTCAAGGTTCAAGTTCATTTGGTTAGGATGCTTGTTAAACTATTATACATCCTTCTATTGGTTGGTTGCTTGCTAATGAAGATTATTAGGAAATGGTTAAGAGCTAAAGGCGTTGAACTTGTGTAAAGGGAGGAGAAGTAATGATCATCTTCATTAGTTGACATGGCTTTTGACAAGTTACTTGACTTGAAGTTAATGAATGAACCCTTTACTTGCCACTTATTATCTTTTAATTGTAACATTTTACTCATTGTTTTGCACAAAATGTATGTAAGTTGCATAGTGGGAAGCTAGTTCATTTGTAATTACAACACACATACAAACATTACAAATTGTAAATCGCATGATGTGATGAAGTTAGAATTGTGTCATAATTGTATGTTGGCATTCATTTGAGTTACAAGTCTAACTTGAGGTTAATGAATAACCCCCTTACTTGTCACTTATTGTCATTTGGTTGAACTTCATGTTATTTAATGTTTTGCACAAAAGGTATGTAAGTTGCATAGTGGGGAAATTAATTAAATTCTATTTGATTTATAGTTGCATACAAATATAAACACTACAAATTGTAAGGTGCATAATGTGATGAAGTTAGAATTATGGCATAATTCCATGTTGACACCTATTTGAGTTGTTCAATTTAAAGTGGTGAACTTAACCCCCTTACTTTTCACTCACTGTCATTTAGTTGTTGCATGTTACTTATTATTTTGCAGAAAGGTATGTAAGTTGCATAATGGGGAAATTAATTAGTTAGTTAGTTGATTTATAGTTTCAAATAAATACAAACATTGCAAATTGTAAGGTGCATAATGTGATGAAGCTAGAATTGTGTCATAATTACTTGTTAACATTTATTCATGCATATGTTAAGTTGAATATTATTTGCACACTAAAACATTTGCAAATTGAGTCCTACACATTGATGAATCCACTTGTTTAATTCCATGCTTATGTGAATTCTAATTTAATCACATTTGTTCATGGTAATGAAACTTCAAAAAAAGATGGGCAAATAGGTAGGTGCAAGTTTTGTGTGCATTAGGATGGGTGACACGCCCCTAAGTTCCTTGTTAGACCCAAAAAGGGTCCAACTATGTTAAAGAGTGGAAGTAGTTGGAACTTGGTGCCGCTCCCAGCTTCCAGCACTAAAGGGGGTGAGAGGGGTGTGCTAAAAGCTCCGAGATTAAATTAGGAAGAGGGACAACTATTTAGTTACTCGGTCCTGCATCGAAACCAACCACAAGTTGTTTAGTTCACCTTTAGAAACACCCTTGGTGTTGGGACAAGCCACGAGCAACACGGACTCATTTGACTCACCACAGCCCGAATTTGGGGGAAGCCACCACCTTCCCCCATATAGTATTCTCTGTGTTGCTCCGCTGCACCTACATCCGAATGGCTTTTAATCCCAGGACTCCCAAGGAGGAGTCCCGAAACTGTCCCAGATTGGACTCCTGGGATTTTGGGAGCTCATAATTCCCGATTCAGACCTCGGATTGGAACGAGGTCTGAAGCAAACTTGTAACTCTCCTCAAGATTTTTCCAATGGTGTGTCGCACTCCACCTGCACACCCCAGGGTTGGGTCGATTCCTGACTTTTAGTGGTTGGGAGTCAAACTGCCAGTTTGACTCCCAACCCTTCTTTTGATTATAACTTGTGCTGCAGATGTCTGAATGGCTCATGTGAGGCCATTTTCGACATCTACACTTCAAGACCTTTCCAACGGTATAAATAACACCTAGGCAAGGTGTTTTGACCTTTGCAATCGAGCTCTGAAGTTGCGAGAGTCCTAGAAAACTCCAAGTTCCCACTTTTGGGAGTGCGAGTCTCATCCTCACACTTGCCTCAAAGTGGGGTTGTGACAATGGGGGCATTGGAATGCAAGGTGGGTTCAAAGTAAGGTGGACCACTTCTGTATCACAATACAAGTTTTTGGAGAATATCATACATTAACATGCCATTAACATCCCATAAAATCATCATTATGCATGACATTAAACCTTTGGATGTTAAGATGGTAGTTTGGCATGTCATGTTAATTATACAATGTAACATTGATGATAGTGTTAATTACAAGATAGTTATTTAATGTAAATTTTGTTAGTTGCAACATGGGATCATTTGTTTGAAACTATATAGTTGTAAGCATGTTGAACACCACCATGTTCCATATTTGCAAATTAACATTCCATTCATTGCTTTGGTTGTAAATTACTACGATGTAATAAATTTCAACATTTGTAAATGAAAATATGTTAATGCAATCGATTACATCACCTTATTATGCATATTGTTGGGATTTGCAATTATATGGTATCATTGATACCTCTTATAGTTGCAAAATAATAATTATATATTCATTTAGGTGAATGACATCACTAAAAAAGAATTCATCATGTAATTATAAACTAGTGACATTACTAACATTAATTACAAGATTGCCACCATTCCAATACATTGCCAAAAAAATCACAAAACAATATTTACACCACTTTTGATAGTCACATTATAATATTAAAATTAATTATCATATAAATATTTTGGGCCTACTAACCAAACTTTTAATTACAATACAATATATGCATTGTGATTACATTAATTATAAGGTAGTTTTGTGTTAATTGAACTATTTACATCCATGCTAAATGATTACAGATCTCAAATTTGCTATGTGCCATGGTGATCATTTCCCCATAAAAAACACATGGTAATGATTCATAAAATCTCATGTTCTAATTATAAAGCAACTACACTAAGTTACATGTATTTTGTTCACCACATATGATGATGTGGACAATATATGCCACGCCATGTATATTGCAACTTGTACAACTTGTTTAACACAAATTTAATCATATTATATGATGAGTTGCAAGTGGTCATTATAATTAAAAAATGCAATTGCAAGCCTAGCTATGAAACTCTCATTTTTTCATAGTTTTTGGGCCTCTAATTGGGTATAGTAAATATATAACCTCCCAAAATGTGATGCATTTAATTTTGGATTTAAGTTTTGACATTTGGGCCTTAGGATTATGAATCCACAAAGTAAGTGATATCTAATATTATTTGAATAAAAATAATCATTTTAATTTAAAACCCATGCATGTATATTTATGGTAGACACATTATAATAAATTTTGCTTCAAATTTCAAACAACACTATGTATTTGGTTTCATTAATCATCCAAATAAGTGTTTGAATTGGATTTTATGCATTGGCCCAACTCACGATGCTTGTTTTCTTCAATTACAAAGTGATTATTTGTTAAATTTTCAATTTACCACATACTTATGGTCAACATCTTTAAAAACACCTATGCCTAAAAGCCATGTAGCAATAAACCAATAAGTCATAATAGATCCTAAAAATCTAATGGTGAACATAGATGAACCTACATCAAAGGTGGAAGTGAAAATCAATAGTGAATTATATTTTCTTCACATACCTTCAAGGTCATCTAGTGTGGGATGTTGATTTTCATAGAATAGACATTCACAACACATACTAAATACATATACAAATAGGAGCTACATGAAGTGTAACCAATGCTTAGTTTACATTACCTTACCTTAATTTTAGTTTCATCATTAAATAATCTTCAAAATAGTGAAATGAAAGTTTGTGAAAATATGAAGTTGACATGTTGAAAATCATCATAATTATCATAGGCTACCTTCTAAATAACTTTACTACTCATATCACAATATTATAGTAGACGATGGAAAATATATATAAATTCAAAATTTTAAAATGAATTCATTTTTTGAAAAAAGAATAATTTTGTCAATGTGGAAACTAACCTTAGGCTATGATATTTAAATCATGTTTAACTCCAAAATCTCATGAACATTTATACCACAATGTTTTTAACATATTAATGTAGCTTGCGAATACATTTGAAAATAATCCAATAAATATAAAATACACAAAAACATTTTTTAAACATTATAACCAATATTTAATTTACCATTTCAACATTATTTTAGGACTATTTAAACATTTAAGAAACATTTTTGGCCAATCTTACATTGCCACATCAACATGTTAATATAATTAAAAACTCCTTGTCATGACTTTCTAGACCCCTTATTCATTAATCTATGAATGTACCTTATTATGCAAAATCGAAACCTTAAAATGACCTAAGAGATGTCATTTCCTACTGTAAGAATTCCTATTTGATGTTTAAATACAAGTTTATCTACAAAATAGATTGCACAATTGTGCATGTACTTTATAGAATATACTACAAAAGCTCATATCAACAACATCTAATAAAACATTTATCTACCTTTTATGTGAAAAACCCCCATCTTAAGAAAGAAAATTCCTACCATAATTGCTTGCCATTATGCCATCCAACACCATTGTCATTGACCAAGCGCACACACAAAACAATTCCACATTCCCAAAATCTTGCCAAGCTTGTCTAGTGCACCATAATGCATCCAATTCACAACAAAATGTGTTTGCAAACCAAATCATGTATAGAAAAACCTCAAAAAATCTCCACCTATTTTGCCATTCATTAGACAACCACATTGTTGTCCTTTTGCTAAAAGTTAAGTTACATATTTTTTTGCATGTGTAGTATTTAGTTTTTCATCCAGCCATTTCCAACCATGATTACCACTTCTACCTTTTGAAACCCTAAGGTGTAAACATGTTAATAAGACCCATTGCCTATGTAACTAATGTTTTAAAAGGTTTATTCAAGGAAATGAATGATGGATATCAAAGTATTATTATATGAATATTTTCAAAATAGTTTCATTTAATAAGTTGTGATGGAACTTGAAATGTTTGAAGTGTTTGCATCAAATTTTCATGTCCAAAAGGCCTTTCTAGATAGTGTAACTAATTTTTATTGTCCATTTTTAACACCAATTCACACCATATTTGAGATTTTCAATGAAAAAATTCTCAACTTTCAATGCATTAGTAAAGTTCATTCATTGTAATATCATAGTAACATTTTTCATAAAATTTAACCAAGTTTTCTTTTTTTAAAATTTTTAAATAACTTTGGATGAAGCAGCAATTTCAAATTTTGAATTTCAAAAATGATTTTGAAAATACCATGGTGATTTGGAGAACTAAAAAAATAAATTGACTTGAGATTTTATATTTATTTAAAATTTTAATATTAAAAATTTCATTATTAATGTCCACAAGCAATGACATATACAAATCTTTAATGAATGAACATTTTTTTCTCAATTGTATAGTCCTTAATGTTCACTTGAAATGTCCATTTTAAAAAAAATTATGTATTATACTCATAAAAAATATTGACATCATATAACTATTCAAGTTAATAACCTAAATTGATAACTCCAATATTTAAAATAAAATTGCCCCATTTTGAACCACACTCATATTACAAATTATGATGCCATTACATCCATTTTGGTCCATTTAACTTTGCATTGGCACTAATAAATAGTCCTAATAATCATTTCACAAATGAGGATCAAACCCTAATTAGTTACTAATTGCCAAATTGACATATTGTTGTGCAAAATTGATGTTTGAGCATTATGAAATTTGTAATCAGTTGATGCAATTAAACAAAGGTTAAAGTGTTCAACCTAAAAAGCCTCCATTTTTGTTAACAACTTGGGAAATTAGTCAATTGGGATTTTTAGGGATTGTATAGTTAACATATTAATGGTAACATTCAACTTGAAGTGGAATCCAACACCACAAACTAATACACAATTCATAGATATTTAAAATATATATATCAATGTTTAAATATAGATAATAATTTTTTAACACATGCAATTTTAAAGATTAACAATCTCTGATCTTTCCAATGTGTCACATGTATGGATTTCAACTGGCTCATGGCCAAATCGTGAGGGCAATCTTTGGTTGCTAGTTGGTGAAAGTGCAAATTAAATGCAAGACCACAGTGTTCGGGCCAACGATCAAGACATTGATGGGGTGATGGAGGTGCATATTGAAGTTGGTATTAAAACATATGTGATTGAGTAAAAAGGTATCAATTTCACCAAACTATTGAAACTTGAAACCAAACTAACAAGCCATCAATCACAACTCACTAAAAAGTTGCAAATGTTAAACTTTTTGACAATTAAATAGACAATCAGAAATGGTCATCAAGGATGAAAAAGTTTTTGGTGCTTTCAATTGTAATGTGTCATTACTTAGTGTCAAATTGAAATTTGTGTATTATATGCCATAATAAGTGCCATATAATATTGTACATTGTAATGAATGAAACCACACAATTTACCTCACACAAGTGTCATGAGTTGTGAGTTTTTGTGTGATAAACCCACTTTCTCTTGTAATGTATGTTGCAAAATAAGTGTTATGATCAAGGATGCTTGAGGTATCACACCTTCAATTGTATTTGTAATTGAATCTTCTTTCATTGCCCAAATATGCAACCAATAGTCCTTTATATGTCAATGTATAATTGAAGATGCCTATTGCTATAAATATTGTATAAATAGTTTTTTTATCCTTCATGAATTTTCGTCAAGGCAAACAACACCCAACAACCATACAAAACATACACATTGACTTGTCACTTGGAACATATAATTCATGTAGAACAAAAGTCCATCTCAACATCACAAATTCTCACAATAGGTGCATTACATATGACACATTTAAAGCATGCATACCACATTTAAACAATCCAACCCAACACCTTTTGTCTTTTTCATTTATAGGTACATGAATTAATTGATATAACATCAAATTTTTAACCAAAACACTTTGACCTAACAACACAAGGATACACATTTTAAATATTCCCCTAATCACAACTTGTCACCCCATACATTCAAACACAACAATTGTGAACAATGTCTGCCTCACAAACCTTCAAGGTCATTTGTGAAAAATTGATGTTCAAAAAACATACATTCATATCAACACGTACTCTTGCAAATAAAAACCCTAAAATGACCTAATAGTTGTCATATTTTATTCCAAACATTCCTAGAGTGTTTGTTTTACAAATTAGGCTACACAATGGAGTTGTGTGTACTTTGTTAGAACATAGCATGAAAGCTCCTATGAACAACATCTAACGTGAAATTAGTAAACATTTAGTTATCATCTTCATGCAAAACACCTACCTTAAGAAACATTCCTTCCACAATTTCCCACAATCAAACCATCCAACACCATCTCCATTCACCAAGCCACACCACACAAAACAATTACACTCTCCGAAAATCTTGCCAAGTTCATCCAATGCACTATGACGCATCCAACTCACACGAAGGAAAATGGATTTGTAAACCAAACTATGAATATAAAAATATTGTTGTCCTTTTACTAAACAAAAAAATCACATCTTGATTTTTGCAAATAGCATTAAGGTTCTCTTGTGACCATTTCCAACCATGGTCATCACTTCTAGCCTTTGAAACCCCAACAAAAAAAAACACCAACTTCCTTTTTCATCACACTACATCCTTGGTGGATTTGGGTTATTTTGTTTCTTTGTATACGAGATAGTTATAGCTTCTAGATAAGTAGGTCTAGTTGAACATGGTTTAGTTGTGAAAGAAATGACTTTCTAAAGCCTTAGATGGCTAAAAACAGTAGCTTCAAAAGTGAGATCCCTGCATAATAAAGCTACACCTTGGACAAATCTTTGCGTCTTTTGCCCAAATTCAATTGGAAGTTTATTATCATTTCATGACATGAACATAAAATCAGGTGTCACATGCAAGGACTGTACATATTTTTCATAAATTGCCTAAGGTTTATTGTTCCAATTCCCTTCAAAATGTTAAGTGTTTTATCTTGAAGATTCAAGCTGAACTAGATTAAAAATTTTGTGGTTGTTAGTTGAAATTAATTATGTTACTTTGATAATTGATTCATTTAAAATTTTAGTTTGGTTATTTTGTTTCTAGTTTTTGGTTAAAGTTTTTGATGTTGGGGATTTTGTGTCTCATTATGCTTTTACTTGGATTGATTTATTTTTGTTGTAAATAAGAACCTTGGAAAGTGTCCTTGGATTTATAATCCACAAATGGAATATAATTGTCTGATTTATTTTTTAATTACAATATTGTTAATTACATTTGTACATGATTGATCTCCTTTTTCTTAACAATTTAATGTTATGAAGATGGTATATTTAGTAATGCAAAGTAAAATGTCTAATATCCTTTTAGTAGATACGTTGAATCAACATGTAGTTGAATCAAGGGTTTCTAATTGAATAAATTGATCATTGGAAAGCTTTTCCACCCATAGTCTCTTTTGAGGCCACTCAAAATGTTGTCTTCTTTTCTTTGAAATGTCTAAAATATTTTACAGTGGTTTGACCTTTGTTTCAAGGGTATGATATTTTTCCTGATGTAATAGAAGGTTCATATCAGTGTTGTGTTAGTAAATCATTACTATGATTGGTAGGGTGGGTGATGTGGGTAAAGGCTAGGGTTAAAAGGTCAAGTACCCAGATCTGAGGATGGGTATATAAAAAAGCAAGGATAAATCCAGGTAAAGAAAAATAGATGCTACATTGGAAACTGCCAAGCAATAGATTTATTAGTCTTTTCCTTTGCAATCAAAGTTCAATCCCATTCTTGCACTTGATGTAGAGGCCTTTGAAGGGGCCATAGTGAACCAGCACCCACCAGTACACCATCAAGGATGGATGATATGTGATCAAGAAACAGTTTTCTGTTGGGTTCCAGTTCCCTAGCTAACCATGGTGGTTAGCTCAGTTGCTTTATTTACTACCTACCACTTAGGTAGGTAGTAAAAAGAGCCCCTACCTACTATGTATAAACTCTCTACTTACCTAGTAATCCCCTATTGTTTTAATTTACCTGTCTATATGTTAGACATACTTCTTATTGAATGGGTTATCAAGATGAAACCTGGTAGTAACTCTGTTGAGGAACATCCACAACTGAGTCATGACAGGCATGTAGTGGATAGTGTAACATCATGCTAGTCATTTAGGACTTAATCCTACATACCATGAAAATTTTATGTTAAGCTAACATTCACTTAACATTAAGCTATCACCTATTAAACATTGCGTGCCACCTAGGATGCCATCTAGAATTTCATTTAACACTGACTTAACATCAAGTATGAATGCACCATAAATTGTGCATAGTGACATTATGACAACATTTTGTTTTGATAAGTCAACATTTCAAAATCTCAACTCCAATTGCCTTGAGGATCTAGAAGGAGCATGGCCAAGGAGCATGAGTGAATGTTTGAAAAAATACACTCCTCCCACATATATAATTGATGGATATGGGGTTGGAAGTGATAAGGAAAATATATGGAATTAGACCTTGGTTTTGCAAATGTTGATTAAACATCGTTACTATGTGTTGTACATTTTACAAGTTTGTGAATTTTTTTATGTTAATCGTAACCTATTTGACAATTTAAAGAACTGCAAATATAGCTTCTAATTTCACATTCCAAATTGTTAATAATTACTAAAAAAAATTATATTGAAAAATTTACCTCATGATTCCAAAATCTACTAACTATGCTCGATTTTTCCTACATAACCAAGAACACAATGGGATAAATATAGTTTACCCATATTTGATGTTTACCCATACAAATGAGTATGCCTAGTTAGGGATACCTGAACCCTGACCCAACTTAACAAATTTTGCATTCACAATATACCCAGATCTGGGTGGGATGTAATTTTTGGGGTAATGAAATTGGGTAAATAGTTTATAAATTCTACTTTTACCCAGCCCTACGGGCAAAGAAGAAACAAGATACCCATACAACACTCATTCATATCTACAAAGGCGTATGTTAGGATCATTC
>Ga0116228_10004460_pt1 | contig 12407 bp, 7 predicted proteins | sample S1TSphfallax_2_FD_89694 | JGI IMG/M metagenome (GOLD analysis project Ga0116228, IMG submission 89694) | Host-associated microbial communities from peat moss isolated from Minnesota, USA - S1T2_Fc - Sphagnum fallax MG | ecosystem: Host-associated > Plants > Peat moss > Unclassified | place: USA...
TCGCACTCCATCACCTCCGCCACATTCCTCCAAAGTTTTGCTATCGCCATTGCCATCACCAGAGGAGAGAAAGTGAAGAAGAAATAACCAGAGACCGCAGTTAGGAACCATACATGCCCCCCAAGCTCACCATCACATGCTTAGGTAAGTTGTGCCTAGCTCATAGTCAATCCTCTTGCTCCTATGTTCTTCTTTCCTTTCCTTGCTCCTCTTCTTAGTCATTTTTTTTGTTCCTGGTGCTCTTGATGTTTGCTCTTGGTCACTCCTCTTCCCTGCTCACTCATGGTGTTTTTTCTTGGTCATTTTTCTTTTTTTCTTACTCCAAGTCACTCTTCTTCCTTGTTCGCTCTTAGTCGCTCTTCTTCCATGCTCGCTCTTGGTGGTTCTTGTCATGGATGCCAATGCTATGAAATTCATTCATTTGAATGTTCATTCACGACTTGTATTTAACTTTTGGTTTAATTTCAATTCACTCTCAGTTAACTTTCAATTAAATTTAACTCACTTCTAATCTTAATTCATTTCTAGTTAATTCTTAATCATTTTTAATTAAGTTTTAATTAAGTCTTAGTTCATTTTTCATTCACTTTTAATTAATTCTTAGCTCATTTCTAGTTCACTTTTAGTTTGATTCTTAGTTAACCCATAGTTCACACATGGGTACACATGAACCACGTGTAGGTTAAAAGTTTTTTTTAAAACTTCCTTGAGCTAGGTGCTTTATAGGTATAAATAAAGGTAGAATTCTCCATTACCTTTAGTATGTTCAACATCAGTTTTGGGTACATTTTCTTGTCACATCCTTATCTTGTTTCTCTTTGCAATTAAATTTTGTTGGATAATTGTTTGGACGTGTTGTGTTCTTGTTTTTTTTTTTTTAATTTCATGATTTCAATTTGGAACTAAACTTGCCTTTGTTTTTGTTTTAGGTAAAAAATCATGTGGTCTTGGTTGTTTCATCCCCGTAACAATTTGAACAAACTCTAATCAAGCCTATTTTTGTTGTTTTTTCTTTTTGTTTTGAGATCATGTTTACATTAATGGAAAAAAATCCTCGTTGTCCTTAACAATTTTGAATAGGAAAGTCAAGCACTTTGTGAATCTATTGTTCATTTATAAACCAATCAAGTTTCGACCTTTATGCAACACAACCATAACCAAAGGAACCATGAATCAACCTACCTGACAAGTTTGATGAATCATGTTCAAAGTTTCGAGGTTTTGTCAACCAAATGTATTTGGTCATCCGATTTTATTTTCATTCGTATCCAACTGACCCAACCCAAGTTGGACTCATTGGCACTTTGTTGTTAGGAATGGCCCTTACTTGGTTCACATCTTTATTAACACATTTCACCCTTACTCAATGATTTTGAAACATTTCTTGAAAAATTCAATGTTGTTTTTTTTAATTCATACAAAGAATGCATGTCTATTATCAAGATGTGATTTCTTTGTCAAGGATCACATTTGGTTACAATATATGCATTAAAGTTTATACAATTGGTTTGCGATATTTCATGGGGTGAAACAACATTCATAAATCAATTCCAATTTGGGTTAGGAAATGATGTGAATTCACCTTGCTAGACCCTTCAACATTAAGTTAGGTCATTGCACAAGTTGTTTGGTATGACAATAGACTTTCTGAACATCAATAAGAAAGGTGTCATGAACCAACATTGATAATACAAATAAGTTTTACACCACATGCAACACAAAGGAGTTTTTCACCTACAATGCCAACCTAGCCTTTGACAACCTCACCAAAGGATGACCCCATGCAAATTGATAAGATAAGATTCAAGCCCCTCACAAAGTAAAAGAAGGAACATTGATGTACAAACCACCTTTGTTTGTATTGTAGAAAGTTGGATCATGTTACTCACGAATGTCTAAAGAAACATCATGCACATGCAACATGTGCCATTTCTATTACCAACTCACAATTAGAGGAATTGAAAAATGAGCATGTCAAGTCTCAATAAGGATTGCGAAGTTGGACCTTGACGCATCATGTAACAGGAATGGTCACAACCTATCTTTAAACCCAACACCGTGTTTCTTGGTACCGATCATTGTCAAATATAGTAAGCTTGTGACAATGGAGGTTGAAACATTTTTTGATTATAGTGCATTGACATGTTTAGTTGAAAAGACTAACTTTAATGGAAAATAACACATTAGTGCTAGTTGAGGTCATTAATGGTCAAAGCCCTTCATCAAGACTAATCACACATGAAACCAAGCCAATAGATGTTACCATTGGTTCCCGCACTAGCAAGGTTGTCTTTAATGTCATTCCATTTTCAAAAAATTTGTCATCATTAAATGGTTTTGGTTTGTTTTACATAATTCACAAATGGATTAACATGCTTTGAAACACCATAACACAAGGCCCTAGGATGTGAAACCCTTGTTAGAAGCATGCAAAATTTGAAAGAGAAAAAAAACCTTAGTGGTATAAAAAGGCCTAAGTGCCCCAAGCCTTTGGAGCAAAAACCTTCATGAATGTTTCCAAGAGAGGAGATGCATTCTTGATTTATGCTCTCCCCTCACCAAATGTTGAATCACATCCACGTGAGATTCCTTCCTAATACCAAAAACTCAAAAATGTGTTTGAAAATAAAAATGTTGACACCTTGCACATGCATTAACCATGCAACTGCACCATTAATCTTGAAGAAAGAGTGTAACCTCCATTCGGACCCATCTACAACTTGTAACTATTTGTGAATACATCAATGAAAATTTCAAAAATGGGTTCATTTGACATTCCAAATCTCTAATCGGTGCCCCTATCCGTTTTGTCAAAAAAAAAAATGGTTATTTACAAATTGTGTCAATTATTGTGGATTGAATCAACTCACCATTAAGAATCAATACCCTTTGCCCTTGATCTAAGGGTTGTTGGACCATCTAAATCATGCCAAGGTGTATACCAAGATTGATCTACGTGGATCATGCAACTTGGTGTGCATTCGAAAAGGCAACAAATGGAAAACGACATTTAGAACCCATTACAACCATTTTGAATATGTTGTGATGCCATTGGCCTTATCAACGCACTTGTTATCTTTCAACATCTAATGAACGATGTCTTTTGTGAATATTTGAATGATTTTATGGTTTGTTACATTGATGACATCCTCATTTTCTCAAAAAACATGGAGGACTACAAGCATCATGTACATCTAATTTTGGAAAAGCTTCAAAAAGTTGAACTTTATGCCAAATTGAAAAAATGTGATTTCAATCAATTTGAAATGGAAATTTTTTAAGTTATGTCATCTTTGGAGATGGAATTCACATGGATTTGCCTAAGGTTCAGACCATAGTGGACTAGGTTACTCCAATTTCTATTGGAAATGTCCAATGTTTTTTTGGATTTACTAACTTTTATTAATGTTTTGTTGCCCATTATTCTTAAATAGTGGCCCTTCTTATTCAATTGACTAAGAAGGATCGACCTTTTTCTTGAGGAGTTGAAGCTAATAATGCCTTTCAATTTTTGAAACCTTCTTTCATGACTACCCCATTTTTGATTCATGTAGACCTTTCTAAACATTTTGTCTTAAAAACAAACACTTTCAACTTTGCAATAGGTGTTGTGCTTCACAACTTAATGAATACAAATTTTTTCATCTCGTTGATTTCCATTCTTGTAATTTTTTTCTTACGCAAATTAATTACAAGATTCATGATAAAAAAAACTTATAGCCATTGTGAATGCCTTTGAAGAATAGCATCATTTGTTTGAAAAAATTCAACTTGAAATCATTATGAATTCATACCATAAGAATTTGCAATATTTTATGACAACTCATGTTTTGAATCAATGCCAACTCGGTGGGCGTTGTCCTTATCTTAATTATGGTTTGTTATCATATATCATTTTGGGCATTAACAAAAGAAACCTAATGCATTATCCCATCACTTGTACTTCACACCTAAAAAGGGATATGCAACCTACAAGCAACAACGTCATGTCATTTTCAAGCCTGAACATTTTTTATTTTAGGTGTTGTCGATGATTCTTTATGATATAACCTTTTATTGTCAAATTTTTGAAGATTTGAAAGACCCACTTATTATTGGCTTTAAGGCCTATTAAGGAATCATCATCAAGTCTAAGATTTTTCCAATGATCATGCCAAGTTTAAGTTTTAAGATGGTCTACTTTATTGTGATAGTTTTTTTGTATGTTCCTAATGGTGAAGTGCGGTTTCAAATTATCCAAATTAAGCATGATGTTTTGGTTGTAAGCCATTTTGGATTCAAAAAGACCATGGAGTTAGCGTCTCGAGATTATTGGTGGCCATAGCTTTGGAAGTATGTGAAGGAGGTTGTCGGATCTTGCGATGTTTGTGTTCGAACAAAAAATCCTTGTCATCACCTTCATGGTTTCCTTCAACCATTATTGATCCTTACATCCTTATGGTCTTCAATTTCCATGGACTTCATCATAAACCTTTCATCGTCTAGTTCTTATGACTACATCTTGGTGGTGGTGGACTGTTTGACAAAGATGGCTCATTTTATTCGATGTACCAAAACAATATCTAACAAAAAAACAATTAATTTATTCCGTTATCATTTTTTTGGTATCATGGTCTTTTCAAAGATATTATTTCTAATCATGGGCCTTAGTTTGCATCCAAGTTTTAGAATCAACTTTTTAAGTTTTTACATGTGAAGGTGAAGTTGTCATTAACTTTCCACCCCCAAACAAATGTGCAAACAAAACGAGTCTTGGAGCAATATTTACAATGCACAACCAATTATCATCAAAATAATTGGTCAGAACTTTTAACCATGGCAAAGTTTGCCTACAATAACATAGTGCATTCATTAACCCAACAAACAACTTTCTTTGCAAATCATGGTTTACACCCTAGGTTTGACATTCAAGGTGTGCACAATGTTGTGAATCCAATAGTTGGGGATTGAGCTTTGTGGTTAACAAATGTTCAAGCTCAACTTGTATTCAATTTTGAAGAAACATTAAAGTGTTACAAGGAGAGTGCTAATGAACATTAGAAGCAACAACCCAACTTTAAGGTCAAGGATTAGGTTCGGTTTCGACAACAATGTATCAAAACAACAAGGCCATTAAACAAGTTGGATCTTCAAAGGTTAGGTCCATTCCTCATTATGAAACAAATCAATGTCGTGACTTTCCAATTCAAGCTTTATAAGAATTCATCCTATGTTTCATGTTTCCTTTTTGGAACCTTACCACATGTTTACCATTCTAAAATGAATTCATGATCCCCGTTCACTTATTGAAGTTGATAAAGAACAATAATATGAAATGGAAGACATTTTGGATTCAAGGATTTTTAATCATCAATTCCAATATTTTGTTCATTAGCATGGGTATGATGTGAGTGAACACACTTGGGAAATAATCAAAAACCTATTTAACACCATGGAGAAAGTTCATGAATTTCACCAACAATATCCAAACAAGCCCAAGTTTGCTCCTTGTGGAACGTATCACTAGAAGGGGAGGTGATGTCATGGATGCTAATGCCATGGAATTCATTCATTTAAATGTTCATCCATGACTTGTAATGAAATTGTACCTAACTTTTTAGTTAGTTTCCAATGAAATTTTAATTCACTTTTAGTTCATTTCTAGTTTACTTTTAATTCATTTTTAGTTAAATTGTAGTTCATTTCTAGTTCATTTTTAATTAATTATCAATTCACTCTTAGTTTAATTTTAATTCATTTCTAGTTAACTCATAATTCACACATTGGTACACATGGGCCATGTGTAGGTTGGAAGTTTTTTAAAAAAACTTCTTTGAACTAGGTGCCTAACACTACTAGAAAATCATGTTGTTTGCAACTAGTCATTATGCAATTGGCATGCAAGTGGTTGTCGTTTGCAACTATTTCAGTCATGTTTGCAATTATAAATTTGGTATTGTATAATTTTTCAGCCATACGGTTGTGTGTATAACTAACATGCAACTAAATGTGTACAACATGGACACGTGTCATAAAAATGATAGCCTAAACTTATACATACTTAAATTATTATACTTAATATATCTACATAGGTTATGTATAATAATATTATGTGCATCTAGTACTAGGGTTAACCCCATGCTAACTTAGGCTAACCTAAATTAACCATGGCTACATTAAATTAGGCTAAATTAACCATAATTAAACTAAGTTAGGTTAAAATAATTATGGCTAAAATAATTATGGTCAAATTAAATTAGGCTAAACCAACCATAGTTAAACTAAATTAGGCTAAAATAATTATGGGCTAAAATTAACCATGGTTAAACTTATTACGCTAAAATATTTATGGCCAAATTAAATTAAGTTAAATTAACCATAGTTAAACTAAGTTAAGCTAAAATAATTATGGTTAAATTTATTAGGCGAAAATATTTATGGATAAAATTAATTATGTCTAAATTTATTAGGCTAAACTAATTATGGCCAAATTAAATTATGTTAAATTAAATATGGCTAAATTCAGTTAGGCCAAAATATTTATGGCTAAATTGAATTAGGATAAATTATTTATGGCTAAAATAAATTTAAATATATTAATTATGGATAAATTAAATTAGGTTAAATTATTTATGGTTAAAATAGATTAAAATATATTAATTATGGCTAGAAAAATTAGGCTAAAATAAATATGGCTAGATTAAGTTAGGCCAAAATAATTATGGCTAAATTAAGTTAGGCCAAACTAATTATGGCTAAATTAAGTTAGGCTAAAATATTTATGGCTAAATTAAATTAAGATAAAACTAACAATGGTTAAATTAATTTTGGGTAAACTAAATTATACTAAATTAAATTAAGTTAAATTAAACCATGGTTTAAATATATATTGCAAGTTTTAAATTTTATTTGTCAAATATATTTAAATATTTGTTTTGGCAAGAAAAAACTTTTGATTTGATTTGATTTGATTTGGAATCTTTTTTAGAAAACATAAATTTGATTAAACAAAAACATTATTGATAATCAATTAATATGATAATATTAAAATTTATTATAAATATTCATAATACATAGTTTAAATTATATAATAATGTTAAAATCATATTTTCATTGAGTAATCATAATTATTAAAAATATTATGCAATCATCTTTGAAGTGCAAAAGAAAAGGAATAATGAAAAATTAACAAGAAGAAAAATAAGAAAACTAAGTTTTCCAAGTTGCAAAACTTTTTATTTTCTTTTATTTGGACCCCTCCTACTTTAAAACCTCATAACTTTCTTATTTCTTATTCATTCTAAACGATTTAAAATGCTGTAGGAGTGTCATCTAAAGTTCTACAACTTGTGTTTGAACTTTAATAGCAAAAAAATAACATGAAAGGAACTTTGTGGGTGTTTAAAAATCAGCCTTTGTAGTGTTCATTGGTTTTTTTTTTGAGTTTTTGACCCCCTTTACTTTGGGAAGCCATAACTTTATCATTTTATTTTATTTTTTACGATTCTTAGTGTGTTAGATGTGCCAAGAGGAGGCCTTCAAGTTTTGTTTGGACACAAGAAGCAACAAAGCCCTCCCCTCGTTGCTATACTTTAATACATTAGTTGCATGTAATGTGCAATTAAGTTGGTTCATGAAGTTGGTAATGGAATTTTTTATCCCATATCCTTTGGCTTCCAATTCTATTCAACTCAGTATATAATTAGGAAAAATGACATTGTAGTAACCAGACACCAAATGCCATTGGGGATGAGTTAATAAATAAAGCTTGACCTTCATAAAATAGTTAATATTAAAAATAAAATTGGATTATTCTAATCTTACCTATATAACCTAAACCTACCTATGTTCAACCTACTTACATACTTAAATAAACCCACTTACTTAAAAAGATTAAATAATTACCTACCTATTTAGGCTGCATGTGTCAACATTTTATTGGCCACAAATTGGATGACTTAAATTTCATTAACTAATATTTTAAAAATTTAAAAAGTTGGGCCTTAATTGCCACATGTCATCATATAATTGGTGTTTTAAAAAAGGACACGTGTCAAATGGTTAATGAATGCTCCATGGTGTGCCATGTGTCATCATTTTAGTGGCAGAAATTTTAATGATTGAGATTAATCCAATGAATTTTTAATTTTGAAAACACAAAAATAATTAAATAGTGACATGTGTCTATAAGTTAGTTGTCCAATTTTTAAACACATGTCATATTTTTATTAGTTACATTATAGTTGCAAGGAGAGTTGCACATAAGGTGCAACTACATTTGGATTAATATGTATGGATGAGCATGTATGTTAACATCGTATATACATGTTGCATATGTAGTGTCACATGCAACTGAATGTCATGTGCAACTTGTCTTATGCAACTACACAAATTTGGTTGCAAATGACGGTTGCAAAATCCAAAATTTCTAGTAGTGTAATAAGTATAAATAGAGGCAAAATTCCCCAACACCTTTAGTTTGTTCAACACTAGTTTTTTGTATGTTTTCTTGTCATAACCTTGTTTTTTTTCCTCTTTGTAATAAAATATTGGTGGATTCTTATTTGCACATGTTGTGTTTTTATTCTTGTTTTCTTGTTTCATGATATGGATTTGGAACTAAACTTGCCCTTGTTCTCATTTTGGTTAAAAAATCATGTAGTATTCGTTGTTTTCATCCCCATGACACTCTTGATGCTCGATCTTATCATTCTTTGTCTTTCTTCGCTTTTGGTTGTTCCTTTTCCATACTTGTTTTTTGTGCTCCACTTACATATTCATTTTTAATGTTTTTCTTCCTTATTGGCTCCTAGTGGTCTTGTTGTTCACTCTTGATATTTTTTTTCCTTATTCATTCATGGTGTTTGTGGTGCTCACTTTTGGTTGCTCTTCTCCCTTACTCGCTTTGGTGCTCATAATGTTTATTATTTGTGTTCATTTTCCATGTTCACTCTTAGTGTTATTGGTGTTTGTTCTTGGTGTTCTTCTTTTCTATTTGCTCCTAATGCTCCTGGTGCTCCTAGTGTTTATTTATAATCATTTTTGGTGCTCGTTATTGGTTATTCTTCTTTCTTGCTCGCTCCTAATGCTTTTGGTGTTCCTATTCCATTATCACCTCTAGTGTTCCTAATGCTCTTGGTGCTTGCTCCTTGTGCTTTTTTTCCATGGTCATTCCTAGTGCTCCTTTTCCCTCCTAGCTCCTAGTGCTCTTGGTGTTCCTTTTCCATGTTTGCTCCTAGCGTTCTTGGTGCTCACTTTTGGTTGTTCCTTTTCCATGTTTGCTCCTAATGCTATTGGTGTTCACTATTGGTTGTTTTCGTTCTTCAAGTTCGCTCCTAATGCTTTTCTCCCATGTTCATTCCTAGTGTTCCTTTTCTTTACTCGCTCCCAATGCTTTTGGTGTTCTTTGTGTTGCTTTTCCTTGGTCATTCATGGTGTTCTTCTTCCTTGTTCATTCTTAGTGTTCATGGTGTTCGCTCTTAGTGTCTCTTCTTCCCTACTTGCTCTTATTGCTCCTAATGCTCTTGGTCATTCTTCTTCCTTGTTCACTCTTGGTGCTTTTAGTGTTCATTCCTCGTGTTCCAATTCCCTATTCACTTTTGGTTGTTCTTTTTCCTTGCTTGCTCTTGGTGTTCCTAATGCTCATCCATGATGTTTTTTTTCCTTGTTTGCTCTTGGTGTTCATTCATGATCACTCCTTTTGCCTACTTGTTTTTGGTGTTTTTTATTTCATGATTGCTTTTTGATGTTCTTCTTTCTTGATTGCTCCTTGGTGTTCATATGTCTTGATCACTACTGAACATTAAACCTCTTACTCCTTGGCGCTTTTGAATCTCCTTTTAAATGTTCTTGTTTTTTAAATTGTCTTTTAATTGTAATTGGTTGTTTCATTTTGATTTGGTTTGTTTTGGTTTATGTAATAGGATGATAACTCAAAATTAGTTGAAATGAATTTGAAATTGTGTAGGCATTGATGTACTAAATGCACCCACATTTGCAAAAATGGCAATAAAAACTTAGCATGTAGGTGGAAGTGAAGAGGTTCAGCCAATTAGTGAAAGCCCATATGTTATGGTAAAGGTTCAACTAATTATTGAAGTTGAAGAGGTTTATCTTATTGGTGAAAATGAATAACTTCCTCCATTGTAATTAGATTTTGGATCAATAGAAAAACATCATCAAAGATTTGTGGTTTATGTGCCTCCTATGGGTGTTGAATTTTTGTATACTTATAAAACATTAGCCCCACTCATCTCTCACATTGAAGTTATTTTTGTCAAAAATTTTATTACAATACCCCAATTGTGAAAAGCTTATGTCCACCTTGTAGTACTTGCATTTTCTATCGGAAACTAACACCATTAGTTGCAATACCTACATTATGTATTTCTTTTATATATACATATATTTTTGGTATGTTGATTTAGAAACAAATGGGCCATCAAGGGTAGCTGAAGAAGGGGTTGAATGGGCCAAGGTTGGGAAGAGATTCACATGCAAGGTGGGTGCATGCGATGTCTCTTACATGGCAAAATGGTTGTTTTGGAAGCATTTTGTTGGAACTAATCATCTTGCCATGGAACAAGGTAAGTCTTTTTGTCCATCTACTTGGCATGAGGGGCCAAGGTGCCAAGACCATGCATCCATGAATGTAAAGGTCTTGGCTAACCCCTTGGCTTGATTATGACAAAATGATTAGAAGGCCAATGCCCATGCCAAGAGCAAAGCAATTGAAGAGTGGGAGCAATTTCGACTTCATGCAAAACGCGCCCCATAGGTTTCCAAAATTGTTGTTGGTTAAGTTTGCATCTTCACACTTAACCAATATCCTTGGCTTTCTTAGGTGGGGTGTGAGGTCCATCCTCCCTCGTGTTTTGGCCAAAGTTGAGAAGGATGAAAACCTTGCATCGTTGATTTGTGGGAGCAAGGTGGCATGGTCGGTAAGTTTATTTGCATTTCGTGATCTTCATGCAAATCACATCATAATCTTTGCAATTGATGTTCTTGAGTCCTAATTATTTTTATCTTTGACTTCCAAGATTTGTGACATAATTATGGATGCGTTGTGGGTGATGCAATCAAGATTGCAATGGCCAACTGCCAACTTTGCACTTGACACCATGTGCAAAATGCACATGATGTAGTAGCTGATTATTGAAAGGTTAAAAACATTTTCTCTTCGTCATTTAGTGATAGTTGAGACATTGAGCTTGAAAGTGATTAAAGATCTAGTGATTAGATGACCTCACTTTTTATAGATACACACTTAGGACCTTTTTTTATTCATTTTGGAGTACTTTTGTATTTCCGAATGATTACTGACATTCATATATTTTGATTCACATCACTTTTTGTTTCATTTCAAATCCAACAATGTGAAAATATTATGGAATATCAACAAATTTTGTGTTCAAATTAATGGGAAACTGTTGAATGGTCGAAACCACAAAACCTACTTTAAAAATAAATGTAGTTCCCCTCATTTAACATCATAAAATTTGCATTATTATTTAAAGCCACAACGCAATACCTTTATCAATGTATTAAAAATTTTCCTAATCAATCTTTTGGTTTTATAATACCTTCATCATGGTACTGGAAACCCACAAGTCTATTTTTTACTTATGCAATACCCTCATTTTAGTAATGCACACCCATTGTTCATTTATTTTGGTTATGCAATACCCTCATTTGGGTAATGTAAACCCACTAGTTATTTTTGGGGTATTGCAATACCTTCATATTGTTGTTATTTGTTGGGTCATATAGGTGACATGTGCAATACCCTCATAGGGGAACACTTGGGAGCTTCACCATTCGTTTTTAGATGTAGGTATTGTAAACCAAATGATTGATGGTGTTCAAGGTATAAAAAGAGCTAGGTGTTCCTACCATTTTGCATTACTTGCATCATAAGCTATAATCATCTCCCCCAATGATACTTGACAATAGATGCAAGTATTGCTATATTCCTTGGATTTTATGTTCAAGGGAGCCCAATTTGGATATGATTATGGTTTTGTAATACCCATATCAGATGGACCCTGTACCATGTAATGCAATACCTTAATGATTATCAAACAATATTAGTATCTTTTGTTGCCTTGCAATACCCACACAACAAAATATGTACATTAGAACTAACATCATGCAAAAGTGTAATACCTTCATTGTGGTTTAAGGTTCAAGATTGTAAAATTTTATTGCCTCATAATACATGCACAACAAAATACATACATTAGAACTGACATCATGCAAAAATTTAATACTTTCATTAAGGTTTAGGAATGTAATCTTCTGTTGCCTGACAATAGCCGCATAATAAAGTACATACACTAGAATTAACATCATACATAAATTCATTACCCTCATTAGGGTTTGACATTCAGGATTGTAATCTTTTGCTATTTCACAATACTCACAATAAA
>Ga0116228_10004462_pt1 | contig 12403 bp, 6 predicted proteins | sample S1TSphfallax_2_FD_89694 | JGI IMG/M metagenome (GOLD analysis project Ga0116228, IMG submission 89694) | Host-associated microbial communities from peat moss isolated from Minnesota, USA - S1T2_Fc - Sphagnum fallax MG | ecosystem: Host-associated > Plants > Peat moss > Unclassified | place: USA...
GTATTCGGAAACATGTTGGGAGCATTGGCTTCCAATATAATGGCTTGTGGCTGCTACTTCCAACTCCTAAGTCTCCATTTCCATCAACCACAAAACACAATTATCCATCAATGTCAAGGCAAAAAAATTTAATAAATTTTACCAAAAAATAATAAAATAATAAAATAAAATAAAATAAAATAAAATTATGGGCCACCTCCCTCCCTCCCGGTCCAATTAATGGTCATTATATGATTTAATCGGCACTTGGGGGGAGAGAGATTCTGCCACTTCATTACGCCAAAACTCCATAAACTATTTTTTGTTGGCCAAGGATATTTATTGTGAATAAATAGATTCATTATAAGAGCATATAGTAGATTAAGGGATTTTGGCCCCTAGCTATAGCTAGGTAATTAATAATAATAATAATAATAATAATAATAGGTCTATTTTTATATGAGGATTTTTGGAAGATGAGAATTTTATATGGCTTGTGTTGAAACTTGAGAGATTAGTTATAATAGAGTTATATGATTATCATCTTGAAGGGTTTTGTTTTGGAGGATTTTTTTTTGAAGATTATATTGTTGTGGTGCTGGTGAAATATTTGAGTTTGTTTCCATAATTCTTCTTCTTCTTTTGCCTTAAGATACTAAGTTTTAATGTAAAATGGCAATGCCATAGTGTGTGTGTGTGTGTGTGTGTGTGTGTGACATACCCCTTGTTAAAAGCTTTCTTCTTCATGAAGGATGTTCATGTTCATGTTCTATGTAACCAGTTAGTCATTACCTTCAATGGACTAACAAGCACAATTCCAACACCAGCACAGCCCTGGCTTTGGCCTGCTGCTAGCCTTGCAGTTCCACTGAAGTACAACCAGAATGGAAACTTGGCAGCTCCTATTATCCCCCAAGAACCCCAACCCCCTCCCCCCTTGTGGAGATTAAGGTCTCTATCAAAATTTATGGAATTACCACATACTAAAAAATGGTAATTTTTTTTTTTAGGGTTTTAGGGTTTAGGGTTGGAAACAAAATCTCATCTTGGTAAGTGAAAATTTCCTAAACTTCTAAAACTTTTATAATCTCATCCTCAAACTGAAAACCTCCAAACTTGTGATGAACATGTAGTAGTAGCATATGCATACAAGCCGCATTTTTTATGAGCCGGAGCTGTAGCCAAATTTGGCTAAATCCTCTTGTGAATGATGATCACCATACCACATACTTCACAAAATTGGAAATAATAATAAATAAATAAATAAATAAATAAATAATTTAAAAACACTCCAATGGAATTTGATCCTAGGTAGTTTCCAATGGGGACTCTTAGCAATGGATTTGTAATTTGGGTGAAGGAATTTGAACTTCCATTATTCAAGGCATCAAATAGAACTCCATGTAGATACAATATTTGCTTTGCATGTTTCGACTTTGGACTTTCTCAACAAGACTTTGGAATGATGGTTGTTCATTCTTGCTACCTATGGACCATCATGCTACTTATTGTTGTGACTCATGATTCCAAATATTGGATTCTTTATGGTGGTGAAATATGAATTCCATTTATGTTAATTAAACACAAACAAATATGGATCACAAAGTTGTGCAATCTAACGAGGACATGATAAATTGTCAAACACCCATCTTTTGATTGTAATTGTGTGAGTATCATACAAATAAATACTTACACATGAAGAATTATCAACTCTTGTGAAAGTTAATTAATTAAAGATATGGTGTGTATGTATGTATGTATGTATGTATGTACAAGCCCAATGTCACGAAGTTCAACTAGGTTTTGTGTATTGACAAAGGCCAACAACAATAAAAGGTGCAAACTTTTGGCTTCTTTTGAGAGTTGGGTAGGATTTCATCTTGTTACCTGGCCAAGGAGTGGGATCACCCACATATCTTTCACGAAAGAGGTGCCAAAAGGCCACCCATTTAACCTTCTCTAGGTCAAGGTCTCTCGCCCAAATATAAGCTACATCAAAGAGCGCCAAGAGCACCAACTGGAGTTTCTGTTTATGATTGAGCTTCTCTTGAGTAGCCCAAAGCTCGTATCGTCGAATCCAACCATCAGCTTCTTCTTCATTCTCAACACCGTAAAATGGGCAAATCTCGATTGCATGTGGTGTGACACCCGGGAACATACGCCCATATATCGTTTTGACATTGAATCTAATCGTTGAACACAAGGCATATTTCTTTGCAGTCCTCTCTAAAGAACAAGTTTCCATGTTGAACCCCATGGATGGATGCTCTTGTCTTGTGCCTCAAATTCGAGAAAATCAATTATATAAATTTTTAAACTTAAGTTTCTTTTACTAAGAAAAAATTGACATTGTAACCCACACTCTCAAATCTCACTTGAAATATGTCATGTGTGAATTAATCAAAAACTGAATGAAGTTATTGCTCTTTTCCTTCCCTTGAGATTTGAAACCTCCCCAAAAAAGAAATCCTTTTTTTTGTAAATTGGGTTCTTCTCTCTTGGTCATTTTGTGCTTCTTCACCAAAGACCATAGAGCAAGCAAGTTTTGTTCAATTCAACACGAGTGTTTTAAAATTTTGATCATATATATGAAGAATTTGACATTAAAGGCAAAGGCAAGAATTAGTTTTTTGCACAAATGTGAGTTTTGTCAAATTGGATTCTTTCAATGGCTACTCTCTTGTAATCTTGACTCCAACATCATATATAATTAACAACAACAACAACAACAAAAGTTACTTAAGAAAATGAGCCTTCAAGTCATTATTCCCCTTCCCCTCTCTTCCCTTTCCCCTTCCCCTCTCTTCCCTTTCCCCTTCCCTCCACCATAAACCTTGACAAAAGAAGTTTGCCAATGGAGATGGAATTGTGTGATTCATAACTACTCACCAAATCTTGTTATGGCCTTAGAGTACACTCTTGTCAAGATTTGACATCCATGAGGAAGGGAACATGAAAGATTTTGAAAAAAAAGTTTATTGATGGGAATAATTCACTCTAGTGGGTCTTTTGGAATTTTTTGACAAAGGTATTGTAGGTAGTGCCTATCCACAAGTTTTAAGTTGTGGATTTTTTTAATGTGTTTTTAGAGCTTTGCAACAAAACTTGTAGATGACCTAATAACTTATAGGGATGGTTTTTCAAGCTTTGCATGGTAGATGATTACGATGATTAGGGTGAAGAAATGTTGCACCACATTGATGAAAGGAGAGACCAAATTTCCTAAACTTCGAAAAATTGATGCATGGTGAGATTTCATAGCACAAGGAAGCACAAATCTACAATGTTGGTTGATGCAAAATGGGAAGACGACTAAATCCTTTGGAGATCCAGGTGGGCATGAAACGTTTTTTTGTTTTTGTTTTCCTCATCTTTTCCCCAATTGTCAATCAAATGAAACTACTACCTTATTTATCAACTTGTAATTGGTGGATGAGAAAACTTAAAGATGAAAAATTTATGTGCCCCCACCCCCTTTATTACCCTCTTTCATGATTGGAGGGTTGGTTAATTTTTTTCTATTCAATTTTTATTTTGTGGACACAATTGAAATAAATTAAACTTCAAAGAATAATTTAATAAACAAATGGGAACCTAGGGGGGGGAATGGGTTCACTAAGTAATGGGAAAACATGAAAAATGTGATAAGACTTTAATTATGAGCACTTGGAGCTCATATTGGGGAACAAATTTGTTTGAATGGGAAAATGTAGATCATAATTGAAAACAATATTAGAGTTTGCAAACAATCTTAAAGTTTGCAAACAAAAAACTATCCAACCTCATAAAAAATTGTTCAATTTTTTGTTTTGTTAATTTCAATCTTCAAACATAATCTCATGTGGGATCTTATAATAGCCCATGTAAAATCTTAATCAATGGTCAACATGACTTTACAAGTGTCATAAACGTTTTGTTTTCAAAAAAAATTATGAACATGTCTATTTTTTTACACTTTTTTTTTAACTAAAAATATATTTAATGACACAAAGATCAACTAATAAATCATTGCACAAAACCAACAAAAGCACAATGTTAAAAGAAAAATAAAATAAAATAATGGTATTACAAAACACACGAAACAAAAAAATATGAAACTTGTTTGATTTTGGATAGAAACAAAATCCAAAAAATTCAACAAACATGTTCAATAGTGGGTAGGAAAAAAACATTGAATGTGTTTAGTTGTGAAAATAAAAAAAATGCAACAATGCCATCAATGGTGGAGCTTAAAGATACAACACCAAGCCAATGCCATTAGTAGCATCCAAAAGGGAAAGAAATCACAAAGGCACAAATCAAAAAGCTTGAAACCCATGGAACATGACATGACACAACAAAACCAAACCTACATAAAACCTACAACACAAATTCAAAAAGCTTGAAACTAATGGAAACACAACATCACGCAACAAAGCAAAACCTTACTTGGAAACTACAACATAAATTGAAAAAACTTGAATGCCAACATGGAACAATAAATAAATTATATATATATATACTATAAAGGAAAGCCTAAAAAAAACCACACAATAGAACAAAGCTTGCAAAAAAAAACTCAAAAGATGAAAGCAATGTAGAAATGCTACATATGTTCATGTTAATGTTTTTAAAAAACCACAAAAAGAGGTCATGCTTGCTTTGGCATTGCAAAAAGAAAAGAAAACACAAAAGGATGGAATCAACACAAATGTAAAAAGCTCTGGAGACCAATGATGAAAGTATAGCTACATGAAAAAAATGATAATGAAAAGAAGCACAAAGGGCAACAACAAAAAAAAATTTAAATGTGAAAACCAAAAAAAATAAATAATAAATTTTATATATATATATATATATATATATATATTCTCAACTCTTTACATGTGTGAAGGATCTATTTTTATACTTTTTTAGGAATAGTGGCTTCCATCATGAGGAATTGCGACTTGCATGGAAGGCCTTCTCTTATACAAAATGAAAAGGACTTAACATTTTTAGTTCATACTATTGTCTTTGTTGGAAGCCAAGACTTTCTATTCTAAAATAAGTTCATGATATATTTTTCCTGGGTTGATTATAAGGTGTTTGAAATAGTATTCAAGAGGAACATTGAAACTTTGGCAAAATAACAATTTTTTACATTGAATAAAAATTGGAACAACTTTGGAATTTGATTTAAAATATTTCATTCTTTTAGGGAACAAAAGAAGAGGATCTTGCCTATGGACTTGATGAACATTGATTTTACACCTTAAATGTACCATGAAGGTGTTAGAAGTAAATGAAACTAATGAAAAAACTAAAGGAAGATGACATAGGCTAATGGTAAGTAAGTTTGTGCATGTTAGTTTTTTGGATTACAATAGGAGGAAATAAAACTAATGGTTTTTTTCTTGGAAATTGATGATTTTGAAGACAAATTAATTTGTTTGCATTTGTCATGTTGTTGGTCATTTGTGTGTGAAAGGTTACTGTAATAAGAGTTTGAATCTAGTGGAATTGCATTTCCAAACATAACAATCTTTCGCTCTATTGTGCATGTCTAGTCTTTACAATGTGAAATTTGGTTCTATATGGAATAGACTGAATTTTTATAAAGGTTTCATGTACATGGAATAGGGTAAATTTGTGTATAGGTTTTTTTTTATCATGGATCACATTTGAAGCATGGAATTTAATTATAAAGAAAAAGGAAAAAGGAAAAATGTATGTTGTTCACTTTGAATCAACATATTGATTGATGAAAAAAAAACACAAAAGTTAACAGTTCATCATTGAATGTCTTGAATTCACATCAACTAATTTAAAAAATAGATCAATGTTATCACATAAATGAAGTCAAATTGTTTTCAAGTTTTTGTGATATCATTGAAAATGAACACAATATATTTTGAATGATGAAATGTTGGACCTTGTTATTGAATATCGTGATATATGATTATAAATCCATATGTATATATGCATACTTTATAACAAAACCAAAACACAATATACATCAAATGAAATTTTTATCTTATTGGTGCAGATTTTCACACATGTGAACTTTTAAACTGGGAAATGATTTTATCACTTATTTTAGATGATTTCCTTTTTTATATATATAATTTTACTATATTTTGACATAATTTTTAAATTTGGGGAAATTTTCAACAACTTTATATAGTTATTTTCCTAATTAAAAGCATCTCCAACCATGGATTGTATCAATAAATTAGAGGAAGAATAACAATACAATAATGCAAAAATCAATTATGGCACTAAATTTGTTGGGTTGAATAGTGCACTCTTCCACAAAGATGATATCAATAAAACATCAACTTTAATTCACCGATCATAATGATTGTCCCAAGTGTTGATTTTAAAATGGTATTTAAGTAAAGTATTGTCCAAAATTCATGTTTATAGGTGGGGTGGGGGAACATTTATCTCCACGTTAGATATTGATAACATCCCAAATGAAAGTGCATTGCTGGAAATGCTCTAATGTTATATATGTCTTGGGATTATTGTTAATATTGTTGTTTCAAAAAATTGAAAATCATTGATTTTGGGGGATTTTATTATTAGGTTTTGAAGGTTTTATAACATAAACTATCATATATCTTTAGTTGTAAAGTCAAAAATAAAAAATGATGCATCAATTGTTGTTAATGCTTATCATTTTTGGGTAGGTTTTTATTGATGATGGCCAATCATCAATTTGTGGCATTATAATGATGAATTGGTGATCACATTTGCATTAGACATTTTACAATCTTGCCATCAAATACACACACACACACACACACATATATACCCTATGAAATGTGCATGTGGTACATTACAATAATGTCATGTGTTCCTTGCAAAATTAATAGTATCATCCCATTAAATCTAAACACATGGAAAATGATGACTAATTTATTATGTTGATAAATATGTATTTATTACCCCATGGGGTGTAAACATGTGGCAGACTATAGTTGAACCACATGCTACTATTAAAGCTATTGGCATCCAATTATATGTGTACATGTGGCAAATGACAATAAATCAAAAAATTACACACACCATTTTGAGATTATATTGAAAATTTTGAATTTTCATGCCCATTGCAAAATAGGGAAAATCAATTTTGATCATGTGTATCCTTGTCAAATCATTGATTATCTAGTCAAAGTGCTTACGTTGTATATTTGGGTTGGTTAAAGTTCCTGAAATTGAACATCATATCATTTGAAACATGTGATGCAAACAAAAAAAAAAAAAAAACCTAATGACATGAGAGATGTGCATAGTGGCATCATCAACAACACATAACTCATAAGTTTAAGTTGTTCATTGTTATAAAGGAATGTAACATTACTATGAGTAACTCTTGCGAAAGGAAAAAACATTTAAATTAATTGGGTAACTCCAAATGTCAATAGACCTACATTTACCCAAATACATGGATGAGAAGATTTTGAAACATATTTTGAAACATGGTACATGGTTTGAAAAATAACCTCAATTCATTAAATCTTCATGGGTTATTACCTTTCACATCTTATTGTCCTCATTTGGATTTCATTTTCGTTGATACCATAGTACCTTTTATCATTTCAACCATAATTAAAATAATGATGATCAAATTTCAAATTTGAAAAACAATTAGCCACCTTGTCAAAAATTCCAATTAAGTTAATTTTAAAATGTCAAAATTTATGAATCACCATGTTCATATGTTCATGAACATCTCTTAATCTTAACCATTGCATGTAAATTCCAATAACAAGTACTTGAAATCAATACTTACCTTAAATCATCACAATTGGTTGATTCATGTTGTTAGGGTTTAATTTAACAATAGTTAAACTACCTACTTATCAATATTCATGTAAATACATAAGTACATATTTGCAAAAATATGCCAATTTATTATTTATTAATTTTATTACATCCAAAGTTTTAGGAAATTGTGATTATAGGGCTGGAGTGAAAAAATGAAAAATAAAAATAAAAATCACTTGGAATATTTCAAAATGGTAAACCTATTATGGTATCCACTTTACAAGCATGTTATTAAGTGAACTCAATTTTGACCAATCAAGACATTTCAATCTTTTACATTGAATAAAAACAAAAAAATTCAAAATTAGACATTACATTACATGTTAAGAACTCTATAAAATGAAATTGTAAATGAAATGGCTTCAAAATGATTACTTGAAACAATTTTTTCTACACTTAACAATAACATAATGGATGAAATTGAATGCATCCATGAAAATTACGTAAGGATTACTTCAATGACATATTCTTCTACCATCACTCCAATAACCTTGAAGTCCTTTTGATAATAACATATTTTAAACATTAAAAAACAGTTGGGAACTATGTATCTTGTCCATACTAGCAAGACATAATAATTGTCTATTTGACTTAACTACAATCATTGGTTGGACTCCATTCCAACAAAATGTAATGAGTACTAGTGAAAAGTATGTCATGTTCATCATGTTTTTTCTATAAGGTTACATAATGAAGGACATTTTTTAAATACTTGATGTTAAATTGACCTATAGATCAAGAAAATGGCAACAACATTTGATTGAGTACCTCAACCATGTCCAACATGCCACATTAAACATATAAAAACCTTTTGTACATATATTGCACACAATTATCAATTGGTCCAAAAATCAACATGCCAAACAAGTTAATCCATAGTTTTAAAACATTTTTGCAAAATTTTATGATCATGTGGCGCCAACACATGGGGTCTATAGATTGAAGCTAGTTGCATTGAAATCTATAGTGTTCCAAACCATAACTTTGGGTTTTAAATATTCTCAACAATCTTTGCAAAAATTTCATGATTGTTGAAAACCAAAAACAAATGTCATGTACCAACAATCAAATACACATTGAAAAAACTTGGGTACATTGTGTTCTACAAATGTAGTTTCAAACACACAATTGAGGATATTTACATTCAAAATTCAACCATTGGTGTTGCACACAATGATGTGGTTCCACCACATAATTGTCCTTTAGATTAAACATTATATATGTACAATAGTTGGGCAAATAATGTGTTGCACATGTACCTTTCATTCAAAATTTACCAAGAATGGTATGCAATAGTCAATCATCTATCTTTAATAGCCAATGGTTACCATTTCCTTGTGAGCTAACATTACCATTATAAACAAATTATCATCAACCTTTTCATCATCTTCATTACTAAGAATTGATGTTTCTTGATATTCATCCAAATCTTGGTCGTCTCCTTTTAAAGTTAGGTCTTTTTCATCTCATATAAATATTCTCTATGTTTCAAGCTTGTTAATAAAAGTCCCCCAGAATATGGTCCAAGTAAATACACACACTCATAAGTTTAAAAGTACAATCATTCACTTTCATCATGGCCCTTAGTGGCATTGATAGAACTTGGTCCTTGCCCTTCACTAGTAGAAACAATATTTTCAATGGCATTAAGTTATGCATTGTTTATCTTATGAGCTATTGGATCAATCTCCATAATCAAATCCCCAAACACTTGTTAAAACCTAACACTTTTGTGTAAAATAACCTTTCATCTAAGATCTTGTGTGCAATCTAAGAAGAAGACTTGTTCAACCTATGAAAGGAAAACAAAAGGTTGTTCCCCGTGGTGAAAGTAACCTCTTAAAGTGCACCAAAGTGAAACTAAATTCATCTTTTTATGGCAACATTGGCACCACATTTCTTTGTTTACAACTTGAAAGCACAATAGCATGGCAATTTTTGTTGATCCATAATCTAATTTTAATATTTATTTACATTCATTTATGTAGCACATTGATTTAGGTCATGAGTTATGGTTATCTCTTATAGCAAATAGGTTGTGTTCAAATCCCCCCATCACCCCATAACCATAAGTTATTATGTTATTTGCACTCATCCATGTAGCAATCCTATGGTGATTCCAATAGATTGCCATCCTTCTATAAAACCTTACCAATTATTTTGAATAAAAAACTAATAACTATCAGTTGACATGGCTTGTTTAATTTGACTAAAAACTAACATACATGCTATATGATGACAACGTGCCATAAATATGATATAAGTCAAATAATTATATTTATAGAAGTATTTATTAATAATTTAATTTTCATAGGGATGTAAAATGGAAGCCTAGGAACTAGAGATAAAGCCCCCGCCCCAAGGCATGTGCATGATTGTCCTTCCCCTAGGCACATAGGTCACTTGTAGGTTCCTCTAGGCATGTGGGCCACTTGTAGACCTCCTATATGCATGTAGACCACTTGTAGGTCTTAAACCATGACCATGGTGTCATAAGAGGGAATTCAACCCTTCATTTCCATGATGACAAGCCAAGGCATTAACCATTCAACCACCACTTCACATGATAACTAATAATGTGATAACAAAAGTATAAACTTAATTTTTTTTCGAATTTCAATCTTAAGCTAAATTTGACAAAATTTTGCTAGACATTGTTATTTAGACGGAATTCAGTTGAACTTGAATACTAAAATCAAATTTGGTTAACTTGGCTAAACTATGGTATTTTAACTAAGATGGGTGAAAATGGTTAAACTTGGTTAAACTTGAATATTTTAGTTAAACATGATTAGTTTTGGCTAAAATTGGTTAAACTTAATTTAGGTTGGTTAAATAACTAATTATTTAAAAAATTGGCTAAAGTAATGTAAATTTGTTCAAATTGGCTAAATTAAGGTAAATTTTCTAAATTTTGTTTAATTTGGCTAAACTTTAATATTTTAGGTAAGCTTGGTTGAACTCGACTAAAATAAAATAAATTTGTTTAATCTAGTTTAATTTTATTTACTTGTTTAAACTAAGGTAAATTGGCTTACTTGATTTAATTTGGCTAAATTAAAGTAAATTGGTGAAACTTGGTTAAATTTGGCTAAACTATAATAAATTGATTAAAATATTTAAAAATTAGTTAATTTTGATTAAACCTAGATAATTTTTCCTAAATTTTGATAATCTTGGTGAAAATATAAACTTTAATCCAAGTTTAGCAAATTTTATCCAAGTTTAACCAATTTAATTAAAATATTTCTATTTAGCCCAGTTTAACCAAATTTGAAGTAAAATATTATATTAAGCCAAATTTAAGTAAAATACTATAATTTAACCAATTTTAACTAAGTTAACCTAGTGTAAATCAAAATTAAACAAGTTGAATCACGTTTAAATATCCAAGTTTAGCCTAAGATTAGTTAAATTTTAATTTAAACTACCTACCCATTATTTACTTACTTATGTACTTATTTATTACCTATTTACATACCTATTTACCTAGACCTACCTACCTATAAATATTATTTACCTACTTATCTACCTACCTACCTACTTAATATGCCACATCATTTATGGCATGATTAAAATTAGTCACATCAAAATAAACATTAACATTATGTTGGCATGTAACTAGCCACGTCATGTATGGTGCATCATTAAAATTAATCACATCAAAATAAACAACAACACCACATTGGCATGTAGCAAGCTACATAATTCATGGCATGACTGAAACTAATCACATTTTAGTAAGCATTGACACCACATTAGCATGGTTAGGTCCACATGTAAAGGAGATTACTTTATTTAATTTAAATTATTAGTCGATTTAATCAAATTAGACATGCCTACTTTGAAAGGGTGGTGAAAGGAATTAAAAAATCCCTTATAGTCACTTCAAACTAATAAACTCTGCAACTTAATCATAAACCTTCATGCAAATAGTTTTGAAAATTTTACAAATTTACATGATGGCAGCTAGTAGTTCTTTAATCATCTAATGTCACATGCATAGTGGTAGAATATGTTGAAATAAAACATGGTAGTCAATGTGATTTCATTCCCCCTAGCATACCTTTCACAATGTGTTTTTTAAGCCCAAGGCACACCCAATTGGTAATTTCAAGTTTCCGCATAATGTAGTTGGTCATCGATGACATATAATTGCATCAAAAATTGTTTTAGTAACTTTTCACTTGGACATTATATCAAGGGTTTATTCATCCCATACACAAATTCATACAAAAAATTTAAGTTCACTTCATACCAATTACATTTCATTCCGATGAATTAACCATAGAAGATCCCAAAAAACTCATGTCAAATATAATCTTGGGAACAAAGGTTTTTAAGTTGGAAGGATTGATGACAAAACTAACTTAATAAAGTTCGGATTGATTTGGAACAATTTTAAAGAGTGATGAAATGAAAGGTTTTTGGCAATCCACTCGTAAACAATTGTAATGGCATTATCCCAAAAACAAGTAGAACGAAGGCATTGAAATATTGTTATTCATCACCAAGAAAATGAAAACAAATTTAGGGCAAACAAGCTAGCCATTTATTGCACTTAAGAACCTAAGCCGTTACAAATTGAATCAAAGGATTTTGTCCTATACGTATAAGTTGCATAAAGTTA
>Ga0116228_10004463_pt1 | contig 12401 bp, 8 predicted proteins | sample S1TSphfallax_2_FD_89694 | JGI IMG/M metagenome (GOLD analysis project Ga0116228, IMG submission 89694) | Host-associated microbial communities from peat moss isolated from Minnesota, USA - S1T2_Fc - Sphagnum fallax MG | ecosystem: Host-associated > Plants > Peat moss > Unclassified | place: USA...
GAACGTGCCAAAAACAAGAAAAAACCGAGAGATTTGGGTTTTGGTAACAACAGAAATGGCGAATATATTTCAAGTATTCGACTTGAATAATCAAGCTGAGAAGAAAGTGGCACACGACTCCAGGAGATTCAGTCATGGCTCTGGTATGATGAAATCTTCTGTATTGTATTGCAGAACGTTTGTTCTCAATAGCAATGAGTGCTTTTGAATGACTTGCAACATTACTACAATTTTTGAGAGTAAAACATGAAAAATTAAGCACTAGGTACGACCGCTTTGACTCCTGTTAGCGTGACTTCACACAAGTTCTTCACATTGTTTGTTCTTCTTCACATAGTTTTGTTGCAGAAAATCTGGACGTCAGAACCCACAGAGAGACATTCTTGAGACTCAGATTCCTCCTCAGGAGGTCACAACCATCTTTAGCAGACTTTTGACAGATTAGAATTTTGATTGATTTTGAGGCACAGTTCCAGTTCTTCTCACACATTTCTTTCATTCATAAATGGCATGTGTGAATCTGTTTGTTACAGGTGTGGAGGCTCCCAGAAACAGTCTTGACATTCCTCTTGAAGCTTCTGATTCAGCTCTGCTGCCAGGGGGAGGCAGTTTTACCATACCTGAAGATGTGCCAGTAAGTGACTGACTGACTGACTCCCACTCCCCACCAAGCCCCATGACAATGGCATGATCAGGAGGCAAAGGGATGTTGTTGATTTGAGTACCTATGTTGCCATCATCCATCATAGGGTTCACAGGCAGTGGTTGTGAAGCTTTTGATATTTTGCTCAAGTCTGTGGGGTTTTGCAGATTGGATATGAGCTTCATAAGTCGCAGCTTTCTGCAATTGCAACAAGGTCAACTGCTACTGAGGGGGCAATGATGCGATCCATGGTGGTAGGCCAACAAGCTGCCTTCTCAGGGGGGTTGGAATCAAAGCAGCGACGGGTGCCAAGTATAGTGGCTCAGTTGATGGGCCTTGATGCCATGCCTGATGAGCTCCTTCCTCTTGCACCCAGGAAATCATGCCATGAGCTTCAAAGCTCGTACAACATTGAGGCAAGGCCACTTCCTTATAAAGAGAATCGTCCTTTCCTCCTTAGGCAAAAATCACAGGGCTCAACAGCAGCAGTGCCTCCTGCATCATCATCCTTGTGGCCTCCTCCCCTGCCCAAGAAGAAGCACCGCCGTGCACTTTCTCAGGACAACAAACCAGAGGAATCCAAAGAAGCACCTCCTGTCGAGGTTCTCCCATTCCGGGATCATCCCCAAGAGAAACAGCTCCAAGAGTTCAAGAAAGGGTTTGCTGCTACCCAGCTTGGCAGCCATTATTCTCAAGGCCCTGCTGAATGGCCTTGTCCAGCAGCAGTGAAGCAGCAGCAGCAGCTTCAGTACATGAAGAACTGGCAGCTTGAAGAGAAAAAAAACCAGGTGCGTGCCACCCTTGATGCAGCAAGACTTGCCATGGCTCAGCGGAACAGGAGCAACCCACCAAACCTTCAGTTGGCTGGTGAGGAGTTCCAGGAATCCAAGGAGTTTCTGGATGCCATGGAGTTCCTGCACTGCAACAAGGAGTTTTTCCTCGAGTTTCTTCAGCAAAAACCAAACATAGTTTTTAGTCATCAGCTTCTGGACCCAGCTTCTGGTTCTTGCAAGCCTCCTGCTGAAGAACAATTGCCCCAGCTGAAGCCTTTGAAGAAAGTAAGAGGCCAGGAGCAGAACAACCCTACTGAACGTGCTGAACGGAAGAGGGAAGCAGCATTCAGCCCGCGAGCTTTTGCTCGTCAGTTTTTGGAATCTCTCAGGCGGCATGACTCAAAGCTTCGGCAGGCAAAGACGGCAGCTGGCAATGAAACTAAGATTTTTTCTGTGGGTTCTCGTCATGAACTATTTCGATGTAGCAGTGGCAGCTCCAGGAGGAGGATTGCAGAGGCAGACCTGTGTGACTCCAATGTAATAACTCCAACATCCAACCCCTCTAGATCCAATATAGCTCAAAATGCCCCTATCTCTCTGAAGATGTCCTTGAATATCTCCAGGAGTTTGAGAGATGGCCGGGATTGTGTTAAGGAGAGTGCTCAACAGCTCATTGAAGAGGTGAAGGAGAGGGCAAAACAATGGGACAGAAATCGGGCACGGGGCAGTGAGGTGGGACATTCTACAAAAGTTCAAGATTCATCAAAAGACTCCAAAGTGATTGCACAAGAGATTGCCAGACAGGCCCGTGCGGCAACCTCCTCTTCTGCCATAGCTAAGGACTCCTCCTCAAGATATGAAGTTTCTTTTACCAGGAGTGCATCGACAGGAAAACGTGTAACAATTTGCAGGAAGGATATGGAGGACTCCAATGTTGCCACCACCACCCACAACAACAATCGAGAAGGGGCTTTGACACCCACTCTGAGACTCCTCAGGGAACAAATCAGCAGGTCGTGCATCAGCCTTCCAAATTCTCCACGTCTCCCTCCTCAGAAACATGATCCAACTGTGGCAGCTGCCAAAGTGACCAAAACCACCCACCTGGTTGAGAAAGCTAAAGCCCTATTCCTTGATCATGTAGATGCAGGACACATGCACAAAGTGGTCTCTGACAATTTGGTAGCTCAAAAGGTTGACAGCACAGTGGATGCTATTAAACATATTCGAGAATCCCCCAAGCCTGGAAGTCTTGGTCACAATCACATTCTTCAGAACCCGAAAGCAGTTGTGTCAAGTGGAAGCATTGTAGCTGAAAGAAATGCTTTGTCAAAGGTTTGCCAAGACAATGAGACCAGCACCACCGATGCAAATTGCCAGGATATCATGATGAAACCAGAGAAGGGAAATGGCTGCTCTGGCAGTCAAAAGTGCAGGGATGATGAAGCTGCAAAAGAGAATTCTCAAAGAGATACAATGCCAGAAATGTGTGATTCAGCCCCTAGTGCATCACTGTCTGCCCATGAGCAGCAAGGACAATCTGGTGATGGATCCAGCAAGAAACCTACGAATTCTGTTGTTGGACCAGACTGGAAACCAATTCAGAAATGCAGTGTGAAAGCAGCTGCCATACTGGAGACAGCCAAGGGTGCCAGTGTTGCAGCCAAGAATGCACGGGTAGAGAGGAGAAGAGACTCTCTCTTAGTTGATAAAAAGATCAGAACCCGCAATACAGTAGTTGATGAGCAAAAATCTACAAATCATCATCATCGCATCTCCCCTCGTAGTCCCACTCTGGCATCAGCCCAGATTTTGCAACTGGTGAAAGCCCGTGTCTTGCGGAACTCTGGTTTAGTTGATGAAGACTGTGTTGACAACAACAGAGGACCAAAAGCTAAGTTGTGCAGTTTGTCTACTATGGAAGCAGCCAACAGTGCTGAAGAAGCTTCAACCACAGGAACTCCATTGCAAAGGGACAAAAGTAATAGTGTTGGAGATGCAACAGATGCAGGGGCAAGCATGTGTGAGCAAGAATCTCTAGAAGATCTGTTGCAGATGACCCCCCGAGCTCATTGTCAACAAGATAGTGGAGGAGGAGAGCAAGCCATGGCAGATTGTGGTAATGCTGCCATGATTCCTTTTACACCACATCAGGTGAGATCATCTGCTTGGATTGATAATTTTTTGTTGATGCATGCATGATTGCTTTCTGTTGGTGAAACACTGAAGAACAACTCTTTGATGCTGAATCACTACAGACATATGACATGCAAAGGGTCAGAGCTAATTGAATGTGAGATTGTTGCAGGTTGAGTCCCGGGAGCAATCAAGAACTCAAAGGCCATGGTTGATGAAAAGGGATGTTGCAGACAGGCTTGTTGTGGATGATGGAGTCACTGCTGACCTCATGTTCCACAAAAGTGAACAACCAAGCCCAATCTCTGTTCTGGAATCACCATTTGAGGAAGAGAGCCCAAGCCCTCTTGAGTTCAAGGAAATCACAAATGACCTTCAAGGTGGTCAAGTGCCTGCCATCACATCAACATCATATGTGTTGTGCTTGGTTGTTTTATGTAGATGACTCAAGATGAGATGGAAAGATTTGTGTTTCTAAAGGCAAAAAAGCCACTTGTTTTTTCTTTTCTTTCCATAAAAACTGATGATTTGTGAGTTTCTGCTGATTTGTGATGCTTATTATACACAGAGTTGCGGATTCGGTTGCGTCTTTCAAAGGTGGATGGAAGTGATAGGTCTAGAGCCAATGTGGAGAATGCACCACCAGAGAGAGACCATGCAATTGCAGATGCTGCTTTTTCAGCCAGGAGGGTGCTAGCTAAAGTTGATGCTTCAACCCCTTCTCCAGAAAATCTGCCAAGCCAAGAGAGTTTCAACAACAGGTCACAAGAGACCACCACCAAGCCCAACATGATGATTGATAACTTTCTGCCAAAGTCACTATCAGCAATTGAGAGAGTCAGGTTGAGAAAACTACCTTTCAGCAGTGGCTGGGAAGATGGCCTAACCTACACTTATAATGTTTTACATTCCTCAGGCTTTGTAGACAAGACAGGGTCAATTGTGAGCAGGTGGCATTCACTGACTTGCCCACTAGGGCAGTGTGTATTTGAGAGGCTTGAAGAAGCTTGTTATTCCAGCAACAGTAAGAGGGAAGAATCCTCAAACCGGCAGATGTTATTCGATGCAATCAACGAAACATTGCTCACAAAATTGGGTGGCCACTGCAATCTGCATCCTTGGCTGGCGGTGAAAGGCATTGCACCTCCCATCGGGAAGAAAATTGCTGAAGAGATTTGGGTTGAGATTTGCAACCAGAAATTTGATCTGCAACACAAGGACCCGCTTGATGACTACCTCGAGAGTTTAGTGTCTACAGATCTTACAAACTCAGACACATGGTTATCTTTTCATCAAGACATGGACTGCATTAGCATGGACCTGGAGCATGCCATCTTCAATGACTTGATTAAGGAGGTAGTCCAAAATCTCATTTCTTCGTACTGAAATTGCTATCTTCAGGAAAATCAGATGCTTGAAGAAGAAGAGTGAATAATAATCATGGACAAATGTAGACACAGTGTCTTCCCTGACTAATGTATACAGGTTATACAGCCTCATAAGTGGCAATTTAGAGCAGTGTCTATCAGAGAGTGTCTCTTCCCCTGCTTCTTGCAGGGTGTACAAATCTTTACTTAAAAACACTTCCTGATTTATTGACAGGTTATTGTCATCTCTCTTAATGGTCTTACTGACACTGTTTATGCTGAGCAACCCAAGAGTAGGAAGTTCCACTTCTCTTGCCTGTGTTGATGTGTTTCACTTGAAGATTTTCAAAGTCACAGAGAGATGACAGGTACACTGCTGAGCTATGCAAGCTTGCCCTTTGTACCCAAAGCTAGAGAGGCTTACAAGTCATGATTCTTTCTGTGTTTGTCACATTCAGAAAGTTGCTCTACCTATCTATGAGGGTGGAAACACCTGTCTCCCATAACTTGAGCAGTTCATCATCCAGAGAACTTCATGATCACACAACCCACTATCCAGTCTCATGAGAAAAAACCATCTTAACATTGTGACAACAAACAAATACCTACACAAAATGTGGTCACATGTTTTATTGAAAACTTGTAATCTGGGCATAACTTGAACAAAAAAAAAACTCCACAAAATCGGGTCACTCTTTGGGTATATATTTACAAATTTTGCAACTGCACAAAATGATGAGTTAACCTATGGTGTGGTTATTACACAATGGAAAACAAATCCATACTTCCAGTCCTGTGACTGTTGTCAGATGTCATCAAATCCTTCAAAACTGCTTTAGAATTTTGAATGATTTTCTTACAGGCATACACAATTGAATCCTTGCCAATCTTGATGTTGTTGAAGCTTGAAATACAACACCTCACAACCTGATGGGGTTCTTAAGATGCAGTCATTCAGACAACATCAATTTCTCGTGTTTGATTTGGTTGTCTTCTCCAGATTTGCAACCTAATTTGCAGTCTGTTTGCTTTTCCTGGCATCCGTGTTTTATGTTGCTTTGTACATACAAAAGTTCTTTACATGGCCACTTAGACTCAGTACATAAAATGGTTCTTCATATATATGGACACTCAATACTACTTTTTTATTCTTTCTTCGTGGAGCTGTGGATGATGGTAGTCAGCAGGTACCCATCATAACTTGTGCTTGAGACAAGCTCGAACAATGGCTGTACATCTTAGCGCACGAGGAAATGGGACATGACATGATTGACAAACAATGGCACCTTGTATGTTTGCCGAACAATGTTCCTTGCAAAAATGTCATTTTGATAAGTCCTCTCATCCTCTGGGAGTACTTTGTTGAGCTTCTCTTGAAGTCTTCTCTCAACTTTCAGATGGTAGGGTGCACTTTCTTCTTCATTGAGTAGTTCCCAAGAGCCAGTTACCTTACCCCACACAGCTAGGCATGGACCACAGTTGATCAGACTCTTGCGAACACTTGTCTTCCAAATGGAATCTGGGAGTGTTGTCTTGAACATGAGTGTGTATGTCACAGTTGAAGCACAAGAATGGTTGAGAATGCAAAAACCTCCCAGGTTTTGGTTACCCAACATCTTGAAAGTTTTCTCCATGACAGCAGTCTTCCCAGAGCTTCTCTCCTCCTCCATAATTCTTGAGATTAGACGGCCCTCTGCAAAACCTTGAGAGTGTTCAAGCTCATGCAAGATGTTTGTGTCAGCACTAAGTTCTTCATCATCCTCATCATCATCATCAACTGAGCTGGTTTCTGCAAGTCTTTGCTCAACTCCCCCTTCAGAAAATGCATATTCTCGTAGCCTGGAAGGGTTGGAGTCTTGGTCTTTACATCTGAAAGAGATTCGAATGTCATCTTGGAACCAACCAAATCGATCTCTTTCATCTACTTTGAATCCATGTTCTCCAAGGTCACACATGGTCCGGTTTGTCACTTCTATCTTTCTTTCATTGCCCATCTCATCGCTGTTGTAAACAAAATTGAAGACAAGCTGCGATGAGATTTGTGCATCAACCAAGTCCAATGGTGGATCTATAGATTCTTGTTTCATGTTAGTGAAGGAACCATCTGGTTGTGGGTGTACAGCAACTCTTTGCTCAATCTTCCGAAATTTCCCTCGTGGAGCACCACAAACTGGCTTCCCATTTCTGTAGTAAATTTTTAGAAGCTCACTCCATTGATTTCTCCCTGTAGCTCCTTCTTCCATCTCTCCAGCAGCTGAATCCTTTCTCTCTGTCTCAGCACCACTTTCAGTGGCAGCTCGAACATGATGTTCTTCTTCTTCAAATTTCTGTTGCAACAAAATGACAGCCAACTCCCACAGCAAAGGACATCGAGCCACAACTTTCTCCCCACCACCCGCATAACTGTAATACACATGAGTTCCCGCCAAACCTACACCAAACTTGCGCGAAGCTTCCTGGCCAGTGAGAAGCTCTCCCTGTGGCTGGCCCGGTTGCTCATGTAATGGAAACTTAAAAAGCATGCCAATATAGTCACTGCTGTCATCCAGCGCTCTTGTTTGTGCTTCCAGCCACTCAAGCCTGCCCCTTCCAAACACTGAAACATGGAGTTTTGCATTCAACGAGACAGTGGAGTACTCGAGACCAACGCCGACCACCCTGGACATGCTCTGCGCATTAGGGAAGAGGAATTCCATCGTATTATTGTCAGTGCCTATCATTCCCAGTACCGCAATCTCGTCCTCTGGCGGCTCACGCACACGTTGCAGAAACTCGTCCGAGCTCTTGTTGATCTTCAGGACCTCCATTTTGCTAACGACAGACAGATTGTATGCAGATGCTCTCCTTCCTTCCTTTGAAATCCTTTAGGGTTTTCCTCGTCGTCGTCGTCGTCCTCCTCCTCACACAACTTCACCCCAGAAATAAATTGTGAAACCCTAATTAACAACGCCTTCAGCTTCTTCCTACTACAGAAACTCTTTTCCCGTCTCCTCTAAATTGAACTTCTCGAATTGCTGGATTTCCAGCAGCAAAGCAATAAACTTTTTCTGTACCACAAAGACCCAAGTGAGACTCTGAATACGAATTAATGTACCTGGTAAATGAGATGAGAGAGCCAAGAGCAAGACAACTAGTTGATGATGATGGCGTGGGAAGAAGAAGCCGATGCTATGTACATCGCTGGCGATGGCTGAGAGATGACGCGAGGAAGACGACGCTTGCTTGCGAGGCAAAAGAAGAATCCGAGGAAGAGATATTATACCATAGTACTTACCACGTCCACCTACATCGCTATTTATAATGTCTGACGGACTGTGCTTTAAGTTTCTTTGCGTGCACTGCAAATATCATTTCTCTGCAGCCACTGACTTTCTGTCTTTTGGCGAATTTTTTTCATAAAAATGAAAAAACAACGAAAATCTTGTGATTTTCGGGGGATTTTCTCGTCATTATTCGAAATAAAAATAATTAAATTAGCCACAGCTAGACCTACGTACTTCCTTGGTCGTCACTTGTACCAGCACTTTTGTAAAAAACAATTCTATAGCCCACCTAGTGCAGTCGCCAATTATTGCTAATTAATGCTGGCATTTTGCCAATTGATCTACTTCAGGAATTTGGGGAAAAAACCCTGGTAAATTACCTTTGGGCAGAGGTTTTTTTTTTGGACTCATTTAGGCGTTTTCTTGGAGAATTGTGTTTTTGTAGTGTAGATTTGACTAATTTTGCTATTTTTTTCGCAAAGCTTCGCCATATTTTCGATATGGCAAAATTAATTTACTATTATTTTCTAAAACAAAAAACCCCTGCTGTTGGGCGGTACTTTGATTTTCTTTTAACCTCCAGTTCAAAGAACTTCTGGTTATTAACTTTTGGCATTGCAAGCAGGTGATTTTGAAAAACAAATCCACATTTTTAAAAAAAATTAATAATTTAGTTACTGCTGGCATGATAAAGGTATTATTATTACAATATCCAAATTTCGCTAAGTCTGCTGATACTTGGCTAAGAGCATCTCCAACGCACGCCTGCAAACACCCCTTTTCATTAAATCTTGCAGCAGGATAGCATAAAGCCTGCTGAGCTCCTGTATTGATGTCGATTCTGCAGTGGTCATTTTAACGCCTCCAAAATCTTTAAGGATTTGGACAGTGACTAGTACCGGTCCAGATGTAAAGACATAAATGGTCTTTGAGTGTTTAAAGGGACTTTTCTGACGTTTGTGGGTGGGAACAGTGATCATTAAACGCTATTCTATTTTAACATAAAGGAGTTGTTTACAGTTTTGTGGTGGAGATGGTCTAAAGTCTCTCTTGTTGATGAGCCAATCCACCCACCCTACTACCTCACCAAACAAGAAATAAAGAAAGAAAGAAAGAAAGAAAGAAAGAAATAAATAAATAAAAACTTGCTTGGGCAATATGGACTTTTTCAAAATAAACTTTCATTCAAAAGCTATGTAACAAAGTTGCATTTAGAAAAGGATTTGGTTGGATGTTGATTTGAGATCATGCTCTTTAATAATTTGACTAGTCCCTCAATCACAAGAGTTAACACTCAGAAGGGGCTTGATTGTGTGATTTGGTCTTCATTGATTTGGGAGCCACTTTCTTGGCTCTGCCTTTGATGAAGAGACTACAGAATTTTTTTGTCATATACCCATTTCTTCTTTGAACTGTTGCTGGTTTGAGCCAGTGTTGGTCGGTTCTTTTATTTTTTAAAGAACCCTTGGTTTTTAAGGTATTGGATTTTTTCAATTGCAAAGATCTGGTCCAATTTTTTTATTTTTTTCATATTTAAAGAATTGGCAAGTTTTCTTTCTTTTTTTTTTTCAAAATGGAACTGACTGAGTCTGGTTTTTACATTTTTTTGCAAATTTGTTGAGCACAAGGGTTTGTTGAATTTGAATGGCAGTAGAAGTAGGATGGTTTTTTTCATTCTGGTTGGATGAGGCAGTTCTCAGGCAAAGAACCTGACTGATTTACAGTACCTATGTGATTATTTAAACATTCATGACCAGTTATTTGTAATTTAAATTACACACTAAAGTTTGTGTCCCAATGAACTTTCTTCCACTACACACTAAGGCCTCTCCATAGATGTTCCTTTCCCTTTACATTACACACGAAAGCTTCTTTTCAATGAAGTTTCTTTCACTTTACATTCCACACCAAAGTTTCTTTTCAATGAACTTTCTTTCATTTTACACTACACACCACAACCTAATTATTAGGTCTTTAAGTTATATTAAATTATTGCATAACTTTTAATGTTCAAGAAAGTCCTTGTTTCAAGAGGCTTAACATTTAAAAGGGCCTTGGTTGTGATTTGGTCAACATTAATTTGATTTTATAAAAAAGTTATTTCAGGATGATTTTAAGATCTGACAAAATCCCTAATTCTCAAGGCTTTACACTTAGAATGGGTTTGATTATGTTTTGCTGACATTGATTGGGGGCCGGTTATACATGTAGTTCAAATATATGTGAAACAAGTGAAGGAACCTTTTTGTTGACCAATTTGCAATGCAAACTTTTTAGTTGGTTTTTTCAACCAAAAAATGTGCAATCTACTTTGTTGGAAATAGGATAAAGGAGGAATTCAAAATGTGTAATAATAACGTGTTGAAAACTCATCAAAAAGCTTACCAATAATTGTATTGACAAGAATTATTTAATTCAATTTTAAATGTTTTATTTTGTATTTTGTTGCCCATGTTAAGGGTAGAAACCTCTAGACTAATTATTATTGTGAAGCATTCTAGTATCTAGTTAGTTACTAGTGGTAGACTTATAATCTTTTATCCAAGGGATCAAATTAATAAGATTAATTAATTCATATAAATTAGTGGTTGGTTTAGGAATTTTTAAGAAAGATTATAATAAGGAACTATTTTCATGGGAGTAATATGAACCTTGTGTGGGTTTGGGAGAAGAAGAATCAAAACAGGAAGAAGAGAAAAGCTTGGGGGGATTATTCTATTGTATTCTAGTCAGAAATTTGTGCTAAGAAATGATTCTTGAGTGAAAAATATTTGTGTAACTTCAAAGAGAGGATAAATATATGGAGACTTGTTATCCTTAGATTATTGTAATGGAAAATGGTTGAGAAAGTATTATCTTGTTGTGTTAGTGTTCCCTTTTACTTGTAACATGTTAAATAGGGAAAAAAGGTAGCACATTGGAGGTTTACATAATGTATTTGGGTTATATCTTATGTAATAGATTTCCATTTCTTCTACAATAGAAGTAGAAGTGTAATTTTCAAGAGTTTGAAGTTACATGATAAAGGGAACATTTGTAGATGGTAGACATCATCCACAAAAGGTTTGCAAGGGGTTATAGATAGTAGGAAACATCTACCAAAGGTATGTGAGTGCTATAGACAATAGGAGATTATTGTGAAAGGTTTGTATATGTCATAGATGAAAGGTGTATAGGCTAGAGGTTTGCAGACCCCTTTAGGTTGGATTATTTGTGCTTGAAAATATTTTGGAGGTTCTAGAAGTTAACTACTTTCTATCCTCCTTTCACTTGTTCTTATGATGAATTATTCTAACACAAGTTTCACTAGTTGGAGTAGTGACAGTTTTAAACAGTACATGACTATCCTTTGAAAATAAATAGTTTATTTTCTATTATTTCATTACCTTCTACATGAATTATTATCTTAATTATTACCTTGCTATTTGTAGTAAAATTAGTAAATGATAATAGTTCTTCTAAAAGGTAGAAGTAACTTGCACCTGATTTCCCCACCATTGTTTTTCACAAGGATGGTAATGTTCAAGGATCACATTTTCACCTTTTTATAATCCACACCGGCAATGATGGCACAATAATTACTATTTTGTAGGTATGAGTTGCTTGGAACAAGTTAAAGCTAACTTTCATACTTTGATGTACATGCACAATAATTATTATTTTGTAGGTTTGAGTTGCTTGGAACAAGTTGAACCTAACCTTCATTAACTTTCACACTTTCATGTACACCATGTAAGCCTTGCACAAATGGGTTGGAACATTTTTGTGACATGAAGTGCAATTTGGTCAATTGGTAATTTAGATGATGGAATTTAGTACACCTTTGGTAAAATATGTTTATGCCCCAATTGTCCAATATTTTTGACATGTCATCTTCAACTCTTTGTTAGACTTTTTATTAGTTTTATTTTCCACTTTTTAAAATATATTTTAAATGATTTAAAGGTGAGAAATTTAGTGTGGAATTTAATAGACTTTAAAAAACTCTCCAAAACCCTTTGACATTTTATATTTAAATTTTCATTCAATTTTAAACATGGGTATTTTGGAGTGAAAAATGGTTATATGGCATTTTCCAATGTTTATTTTAATCACATATTTAGAAACATCATTTTAAATATTAAAGTTTCAAATTTTTTATTATCTTCATTTTTAATCATTTTATGTAATTTGGCTTTACATGTGGATATCAATTTATAGTAATAACCATTAAAACCCA
>Ga0116228_10004464_pt1 | contig 12400 bp, 3 predicted proteins | sample S1TSphfallax_2_FD_89694 | JGI IMG/M metagenome (GOLD analysis project Ga0116228, IMG submission 89694) | Host-associated microbial communities from peat moss isolated from Minnesota, USA - S1T2_Fc - Sphagnum fallax MG | ecosystem: Host-associated > Plants > Peat moss > Unclassified | place: USA...
ATGAAAGCATAATTCAAAAGAAATTAGTAGTTTAACATAAACAAGTGTGTGGCATTGAAAAGTAACTCCACAATAATGTTGTGAGGTTCCTAGATCTATTGTTGTACAAGTATATTCATTAATAACAATGATCCTATAAAATTATGGAACATGTGTGTTTCTTGTATTGAACTAATTTTGTTTGGGTGTATTTATATAGGAATGGAGTGAGGCGTGTTAACATGTGTGCAAGGATCACCATATTTATTAAGGCGTTCTTTTGTTCTACCCAAACATCCATGTTACCAAGGAATAATTTAAATAAACATAGTTTACATTAAACATGAGACATAAGAAACCATGGAAGCAAGAAAAGGAAACATTTATGTCCCATCTAACATTGACCAACCAACCTATATCAATATTTGTGCAATGTTTTAAATATTTCTTTATATTCTAAATATAACATTCACAATGGTTGTTGGTTTGGGACCAAGCTCTGAATAATGTTTGCATGGATCATTTCAAACATGTCTCCCAATGCATGAATTTACATTGAAGTAAAAATAGTGGACATCTCTCCACTTGGTATTTAGAATAATCCATTTATGACATCAATATATTATTACATTCGTCAATTTGTAGCGTCCTAAATTTTCTCCTTAATTTTCCTCCCTTCAAAAAATGCAAATGCCTATAATGTTTTTAGATTTCTACTACTTTCTTCCAATTATCTTAAAATTTCTCTAATATTTCCACATATATAGTTTTACAATTGGCACCTTACATTGGCCATAAGAACATCCCCAAAAGTGTTCAATACATGACCTTAAGCACATTAAAATTCGATGAAAAAAAGTCCAAATATTTTGGCTTGGCTTAGCAAAATGGTTTTCGCCCAACATTTTTGTATAGTTTACCAAGGTTGGTAAAAGGACAACAAAGTTAAACACCTACCTTAGAAGAATGTAATAAATATAATCTCTATTTCTCCTTCTTTTCTATTAGCTAATAATAATGATTAATGTAGGTGGTTTGTTATTAGTAGTCTCCCACCTATTTGCAATACCAATTTTAATTTTATGGGTGGGGTTGCAATAAAATAAATAATTAACTTGGATGTGAGAAATATTTTTTGCAAGGTCATGCACTATATAAGTATTGCTAGGAATGCTCTAAGTTGCACTTCTCCAACATAAATTTTAACTAAAAATATGTGGTAGAATTAATCATACTTTGCGAAGAACCAGTCTTCGCATTATTTGTTACCATAAAAGAACTATTGTGACTATGTTGTTTTGTCATTTGAATGCCTTTAAGGAATTTGAAGGAGCTCCTATGAGGATGTAATCTACTTGGTCACAATGTGCCAAACATGATTTCAATCCAATTTGATTGTCTTAATCCTTTTGGCATTATCAATTTCATACTCCTTCAGTTTCATATTAACAAAGTCAAAACTTTTTCTAGACATGAGGTTGACCATGCATGATTTTTTCCAATACAATGAATGTATTTGGGAAGGACTGGTATTGCAAAAGCAAGTAAAGTTGATTAATCACTTGATTAGTTTCCCTTGCTTCCATTAAGTCCATCAATTTTGTTACAAAATCTTTGAGTGTGATACGGCATCCCTACAAAAATAGTTACAAGTTGAAACATGAAAAATGTCATGTCACGTATACATTTATGACAAACATTTAATCCTCTTGAAACATGGAATTGGAATAGAATTGAAAAATAAAATCCCATAGAAACATGTAACAAATTTTATTATAGGGAATATTGCATTGAAATTTCTAAAACTTGAAACTGACCTTTAAAAAAGTCATTCCATTCAAAAAACATCATAGACTAACCTTAGTTTTGTCATTAAATAATTCATAAATATTTTATATATTTTTTCTTAAAATGTAAACGTTTAAAGGTGTTCAAAGTGATCATTATATCACATATGAAATGAAAAAATTTTAACAAGGGAAATTTTGTGATGAAGACCTTCCTATTCAACATTGATTTTATGTTATGTTGGGAGCAAACATTAAAAGGCAAAATGTCATTTGCAACCAAGTTTTGCAACCACAAAAATTTGTTTACAATTGAAAAGTAGTTGCAAACAATATTTTCCAAGCGCAAATGATATTTTTCCTCCTAGTAAAAAAATGATTATGTTTTCATTGAAAATGAAACAACTTTGACATTGTTTCATTTCATCATTAAAGCACAAAATATATATCATATGTTATGCTCTTGGGTTGGATTTAGCAACAAATTGCCATATAATTAATTAAATTTCAAAGCTTAACTTCAACACTTGGTTTTTTAATTCTGAAATTTTGGTAAGTAATGGTTATAAAAAATAATAAATGAATCCTTTTAATTTATGGGGTAGTTTAGTGTGTCTAGATTGTTTAAATCTTAATTTTTTGAAGTTTACGGTCTATAGTGCAAACTTAATGGTCAAAATCATCCGAATTCTTAATTTTTTTCAAATGACACAAATAATAAATATTTTTTCAAGAATTCAGCCAAAATTTTAATTTATGCCAAAATCATTTAAGTATTATGGTATTTCACAATTCACTACATGGCATTGCAAATTTCATAACAATAAGGTTTAATTAAATCAAGGGTTTGTTAGAATCATTACTTGAGTCAAGGAAACAAAATTTAAAAATTACATTTTTACACATACATCCAATATATTCAATATGTACATGTCTATTGTATGACAAGTTTCAAGAAAATTGAAAGTTCTAATGAATGAGTTTTTAAATATTTTTTATGCATGAATGTTTTTAAAGAATTAAGTATTCAATTTTACAATGACAAATGTGAGGATACTAGGTCATGGAAAAGCATATACATGGTTTTCAAAAATGCAATAACAACATGAATTTAAAAGTTCATTAGGGTAAATGCAAGATGTTTCATGGCTCATTTTTTGTGTCTCATTACAATTTTTTGCAAAATTTAATGAATTGACATGCCATTAACATGCCACAAAACCATTATATGCCAAATTTATAAATTTTTCAAGATTGTAAACTTCAACAAGAAGCCATATGTGTAATTTACTTTAATAAATGTGTACTAACTAGGTATTAATGGACTTTTGAAGTATGTAGATATGGATTATCCCATCATTTTGCACTTTCATTAAATTCAAATCTAATTTCAATATGATTTTTATTCAAAATATTATGTATGGACTTGAAATTGGATATATATATAATTTAATTTTATTATTATTAAATTTATAAAAAACAAACCATGTTTAGATTCAAAAAACTTGTTCTAGAATTTAAATGTCTTAACCCAAACATAGTTATGAACTTTTGAATGATATGAATTGGACCCAATTTTTCAAAAGTTCATATTTGCATCATTTTTTGTTAAATTTCTTTTTCTTTTCTTTGAATATACATTTAAAAGTTAAATGCAAATAGAATTATAAAACCATTAGGACATCCATTGGGTTTGTGATAAGTTGAACACAACATTTCAATAACTTTTGTATAATAAAAGTAGGTAACAAGTAGTTTTGAAATTAACTAATCAATATGATGTTCAAAATAATTTTGCATTTAAAAAATATATTATGATTATAATATGTTCAATTTTAGAGCACATAATTATATTATGTCTCTATAAACTTGAACATAACTAAAATAAATATATGATCTACTTTTATCTACTTACAACCAATTTTGTAAAACTTAAACATCTATGCAACTATATTCATTTTTTTGAAATTTACTTAGATGCATATTAAAAATTTGGTTCTTGAAATTTATTATAATAAATTTTTAAAAATTATAATATTACTCAATGAATAAAATAATGTTTATACTTTCAATACATCAAAGCCTACTTATGTTTACTTGTTATATTTTGTGACAAGTATCAATAATTGTCTACTTTACCATTTTTTGCCCATACATGTGGTAATCAACTCTTTATCCCTAAGATGAATTTTTGTAACGGCATAGACTAGTGAATGCAAGCTACAATGGTTCACTTTTGGTGTCACAACAATAATTTCTACATGTTTTTTTGTGTTTAAATGTTTATGGTGAATAATTTAACCTTGAATACATTAAATGATGATTCATTCTATACTAACAACTTGATTAAGAAACATTTGAACAATTATTTTTTGAAAATAATGCATTCATTATCAATAGTGGACTTTTGAAGTAAAAAACATGGACTGCTCAATTAGCTGGATTGTTAAGAAATTCAAAAGTTTATATTTGAATTTCATTCCAAACTATTTATAGGGATTAAAAATTGGTTGAAGAATGAAATGATAAAGTTAAGTGTGAAATCATTTTTTGTGAAACCTTAAAAATGGTGGCATTGAACTTTTGAAGGGTTAGAATTGGACCTTATTTTTAAAAGTCCTTTTGAAATGAATTTTTTTTGTGTTTGTCAAAAAATTTATGCCCAATGGGTACATAATCAAAATATTTATGTGGAGCTTTATTCTTATGGAATTTATAGATTTTTTTCTAGGATTTTCAAAATTATTTCACCATAATAGCTAATAAGGTGCAAGTACATAGATCGGAGCCAACGGGATTACTTTACAAAAAGACTGTGAATCCTTTTTAGTTTTTTTTCACTTTTTCATATGATTTTTTTTAAAAGAAGTATTTTGCAACTTTTTATTAAAAATACATATAGTTTCCCCAATACATCACATGTTTTGTGTTAATCATTGTTGAATAAATATGAAAATTTCCAAATTCTACATTTTATCTTGAAATGTTAAAATTATGAAAAATACTTTGAAATTTTTAATTTTATAAATTTCATATCTTTTAAATTTTGAGTGTTTTTTGAACTTGGGTAGTAGGTTACTATCATCTAAAGTTTCTTACAATCAAAATTATGTTATTAAAATATTCCTTTACCTAGTACTTTGTAAAATTAACTACAATTTGACGCAACACTTATTCAAGTTCAAATTTATTTTTCTAAACCAAAACTCAGAAGCTAATTTAATGAATTTTTAATTTGAATTCTTCAACATTCATATTAGTCATTTAAGACAACTTGGAATAATTAACATAACTTTAAAATGTGAAGAAAATAACATATGTAAAAAAATTCACAATTTTCACCACTATCTAACATGGTTTTTGGCTCCTATCTTTTTACTCACACCCAACAACAACATTTTTCAATATGCATTTTTACTTAGTTTTAAGAGGTTTTATAAATGAATGAAACTATAGTAGTAAAAAATTACACTATTGAAATCTTAGAATTTAAAACCATATCCATATGGATAATATATAAAAACATGTTAAAGACTTTTAAGAGTTCTACATCTGCCTAAAATGAACCATTGTAGTTTGCATCCACCCACATGAAATTGTATCATGGGGGATTGTGATTCATGTCGGGTAAACAATATGGCAATTATTGTCATGTTGAAGAAGAGAGGTTTTCAAATGCCATGGTGAAATGGGAAAATGTTTTTATGGGACATATTATTATTAAATCAAGGGAGGAAAAATATTGAAACTTATCTAAAAGTTTTTTTTATAATGAATTAATAGAGCACCTATGGCCTAAACTCCAATGCCACAACTTTGGGGTGAGATGGTAGGATAAACAATTCAAGTATTGTCTTGAGAATTTCATGGATGATATGGAAGTTTTGACTATAGTTGATTTTGTAGAAAGTTATGATTTGAAGTTCAAAATGAAGTGCAATTCATGAGCAATTCATACATTGGCATAGGTATCAAGTGACCATTATTGTCTACATTTTTTAGATTAAAAAAACCTACCTTATATCCTCATGATGAGACCACTAAAACCCTCACCAAATATTTTTTCTACATACCTAGCAATAAAAACCTTGTGTATTATTGTTTGCTTTTGCATTAGGACAATATGGTGATAGGTGGCTTTAGGCCAAATCAACACTAGACTTGGTCAAATGGTTATTGTTCATAATTCAAGAATACAATCCCATATTATTTTGTCAATTGTTATTTTCATATCACATGCATGTGGATGCACTTATATGTTGAACTTCTTTAACTTTGACCATAGAAAAGGCTTGCATGATGGAGTCATGGTGGTAATTAAATGCTTCGTCAAACAAGTTCAATTGGATGTGTCTAGTCATGAATTACAAAATGCAAAACATGTTAAACTTTTGAAGGCCAAACTAAGAGGTTAACATAAAAGCTTCTACTTAGGTGCATCAAGGACATCCAATATCACCCACAAGCATGAAGTAGCTATCATGAAGATGTTGACAAAATGACTTAGGATTTAGAGATTATTGGAGATACTAAGAATATGCATTCACTCAAATCAATAAGTGTTATGGATATGAATAAGCTAATGGAAAAGAGCTTTTCCTATTTATGTTACTTTTGGATGGATGGTAATTTTTTTGCATGTGAGAATGTACCATGGAATGAGTAATGGGGGCTCGAGATGTTGGTTCCTACCAATGCTAACTTTGTATGCAACATGACAGTGGTTGATTTTGATGAAGATTATTGGGATCTATTTGAAGTGAATGGCAATGTTTTACCTTGCATTGGGGGACAAATTTTCCATAAATGCTGAAGGGGAATGATGAATATGTGGATTTATACATCTCAATGCGTTTGAAATTAATGTATATTTTGCATAAACCATACACAAATGTGTGTAGGGGCAAGAATGCAATGGAGGTGATAATGAAATAGCTAGCAAGTACTACTAGAAATGTGGACATTCATAAGACTTTTATGTGCTTTAAAATACATCCTAGGTTGTTATGGATGTCTAATTTAATGTTAGGGCCATGAAACTTTTTCCAATGGTACCAACAAGCTACAAGGTCCAAGGTAATGACCTTGTGTACACATTATTGCAACACATAGAGGATAGAATTAGATAGGCCATTTTTGTTTTAAGTCGATCCATCAATAATGGCCACATGTCAATTTTTGTCAAGTTGATAGTTTTCTACAAGTGCAGGTTGTTCTTATATCCCATTGATGATTGAATGTTTACACCACTCATGTATGTATATATATATATTTGGGTTTAATGTGGGATTATGGACTAGAATATTATTATGTTGACTAACTTTCTAGTTTTTCAATCACAAATCAATTGCAAGGATGATATGCATCTAGTGGAAGGGGAGGTGCTATTACAACAACATTGGATGTCCTTTGTGGATTTGCAACCTTGGTACTTAATCTTTTGATTAACCTTTCAACAACTTTAAGATAATTATCCTACACCTTGGGTGACACTTATAATCAAACTTGTAAATTTTATTTTCCTATTTTGCATTTATTTTACTTGTTAATTTTGGCTTCAATTGAAATTCCAAGCAATTGAAGTCTGTCAAACAGAATGTAACATGGTCATTAAAACAAAAATATTCATTAAGGGTGACTTTCATGGGGTAAGGCAAGGGTGAAGTACTTCCTAAAGCCATGTGGGTTGTTCTTGACTATTGTGTTTTGTGTTTACATCTAGCTTAAGTCTAATATTGGATGGTATCATAGGAGGTTATGAGCCACATGGATTTATTGATCTTATACAATAGTGGCAAACTAAATTAGAGAATTTAGTTTTTCTAGAATCAATTGCTTTTGACATTTGTTGGGTACTATTGTGTAAATTTGAATGAACATGAAAACATATGGAAAAAGTTTTTTCAATTAAGGGAATGATTGGTCCAAATATGTGCTCATATGTTACACCTATAATTCCAACATTGGTGACATGGTGAATTTTCTTTCATTTATGTTAGGTAAAATCATATGGATGAAAGCACAATACAATAACCCCCTTTTATGGCACTCTTGGGCCTTTTGGATGTATTATAATATATAGCTTCCAAAATATGGTGCATTTAATTTTGGGTTTAAATTTTTGCGTGTGAGCCTTAATATTAGCATTTTCATAAAGTTAATGTTATTTAATATTTTTTTGTTAATTAATCATTTGAAGTCAAGGAGCCATGGATATATGTATGGTATACGTAATATAACAATGTCATTTCAAAGATTACACTAGATATTTGGTCTCATTAATAATTCAAATGAGTGTTTAAATTACTTCTTATGTATTGGCCCAACCCACAATGCTTGTAATCACCTTCCATTTCGAGGTGATTATTTATTAAATTTTCAATTTATAATCAATTATGTAGTTAATACCCTAAAAAACCTCATTTCTGAAATGAAAATGATCAAAATGTTCACATGGCTCATGAACATGGTTCAAAATATGTGGAATCACATGTGAAATGGTTATTACAAATTTCATAAAGATTGAAAATACTTTTAAAAAAAATTGGAATATATTTGCATTTCAAATGCACAATTACATGCATTGTTCTCATACATATATATTCCAATCCACCATGATATATATAGAAAATATAGTTTTAAAATTTAAAATTATAGGTTTTTTTAACCATAATATGCAAAAAAAATTGTGAAAAGTCCTTTGTGTTGACATGATTTAAGGTAAAAAACATTCACCCGATAAAACATTACAATGTGACTTCATAAAAGGGGTCGTTGTAATGTGTTTTCCTCCATATAGGAACTTGTAACATGTTGCAATTGACATTTTTTGTGCTCATATTGAGTATTGTCCGTACCTACAACTAATATTTAGTTTACTAAAATATATATATTTTAAAGGTCTCGTAGCCCCACTTTGAAATTTTCAGAATTTCAATAATAGTCTTTAAGTATATTAAGTCCACTAATAAGTTTCAAAGTTATATTGTGTTTTGAATTGGGCTAAAATATCTAGAATTTTGGCAAACTACTATTAGTTTTTTCTTTCCTTTTGACTAGCACCCTCTTAGAAATTAATGCCAAATATGGTATTCATGATTTGTATGGATGTCCATAAAGTATAATGATGTACTCCCAATGCAAGAACCAATATGTACAAATGTGATCTACAATGGTAGAAGTAAAGAATCTTTCTACAACTTTTGTTAACTATGTAATAACTTATTGTATTGTTTGGTGTGTGGACTATTAATTGAATGTCAAATGTCATTTTCAATATACCACAACATGTTTTCAATTTCATTTTATTTGCTCTATTTATTTTTTGAAAATGGATATTTTCTTGTGTTTTTAGAAATTGACATGATGAACTTTATTCACATATGTAGGGGGGTAATTTTAGAAATTGATGTGGCAATGGGCCTATTTGTTTTCTAAGTTTGATGAATGGAAAAAAAATTAGTGGATTGTTATGCACATATTTTGGGGTTCAAAGTCACTAAAATTTGGTGGAGTGTATATCCACAAAGGAAAATGGAATAGCAATGCACATTAGTATCATTTTGTTTTCAATAACATAATGACGATCAATCAATTTCATGTTCCAAATTACCCCAACCCCTTAAACACCATTGATTTATGTTCTTAAAGAAATGTATTGATTTATGTTAATGTTATGATAGTGTTACTAGAAGTTGAAGCCAAACTTCAACTCTTGAAAATTCTTAAACTAATACATGTGTTTTTTTATTCTAAAACTATAGACGTGCCAATTGGTCTCAAACAACATATTTACAATTGAAGTTCATGATATGAATTGGGAACCATGAGCCCAAAGAAGTAGATATCTATCAAGACTTGGTTTGATCCTTGTTTAATTTAAAAGGTTTTTGATTAGTCAAAGCAACAACCTTTAATGTTACTTTGTTACTTTAATGTGCAATCATTTGTGAATTTGTTGAACAATTCAAATCCTTTTATCTACATCATTTTATTTTGCTACAAGGAGCCTAGGTCAAGTTGTGGTGATATGATTATTACAAAGAGCTTAAAACTAGGTGCAATACAAGGATATGTGAAATTAAATTCAAATTTAGTTCAATTCTTCTAACAATCACATCTAATTTTTTTTGATAGGTTCAAGTCCTATGACAATCTTTATTGGTGAAAGTAAATGGTGAAAATTGTTAAGGGGTGTTGGTTATTTAAAGTGCCCCATTTATTTAGTACGATGTCAAGTCTCTAACCCAGTTACATCATGTTAGGTAGATTCAATGTGGAAGGACAGGATATGGGCTTGGGAAATCTTTAGAATATTATAAATACTAACAAGCTTGCATTCAATATAACACTAGAAGTCAAAGTTCTTAGACAAATTTTGGCACTAAATGCATTGACAAGACCCACATGGGTACTCATTCATGGTTGGTGTTCCAAAAAAGAATATCTAAAATAAGAGGACTACAAAGGACAATGTTGGATTTCTTATTGTTTGGTATATCACAACTATGGCGTATTGTTGTGTTCCCATAATTAGAACATTAATGAGAGAATAAACAAAGAAGAATATTCAATAATGTATTGGGCGTTGTCATTGTAAAGGGTAGTTGCACACTAGGGTAAACCAAAAATGGCACATGTAGAGTCCATAAAACACAAGTAAAATGGCTTCCAATAGGATATCAAATGAATTTTTAATTTTTTTAATGGTTCTTTAATTTGTTGTATTCTATATTTTCTATTTGGCACAATCGATGTGTACTATACCATTTCCTTGCTTGTAAAAGATATGTTCACAATTATTTGGTTTCAATAAGTTATGGACATTTATGTAAATTGGTAGTTTCATGAGGATTCGTCAAATTAAATATCAAATTTTTTCATGTTCAATCTTTATTTTAACATTGTAATAACACCATGCTCATACTAGAAAAAAATACCAGACTTTGGATTTAAGAATTATTTAATATGAGTCCATAAATGACTTTTATGATTATAACTAGGGATTTGCATATATCATTTCAAATGTACACCCTATAATTGAATGATGACATTATATCACCAAATTTGTTTCTATGTGTTTACAAGTATGGGGTGAAAACACATTGGGGGGGGGGCCACTTTGGGCACTTTCACGACATGTATGTAAAGTATATTTCTACAAAATGTATTGCATTTAATATTGGGTTTGACTTTTGGTGTTTGGGCTTGTTATTTTCATTTTCACAAAGTCAATGATATTTAATATTTTTGGATTTTTTTTTATAAAAGCTTAAATTCAAGGATATTGAGTATATTTATGACATATATAATACAATAGATCTTGTTTTTGTTTTTGGATTGCACTAGGTTTGAGTTTGAATTAGTCAACCAAAAAATGTTTGAAATTAAAATTTAAAAAATTACCCACCTCGCATATCTCGTCATTTGCCATTTGAAGGTGATAGCTTGTCAAAATGTTAATTTACCACATACTTATGGTCATAACCCCCAAAAAGACCCATTTGTGATATGATAATCATCAAACTCTTCACATGGCTCACAAACTTATTCCAATCATATGGAATCACAATGTTTAATGGATACTAAAAATCATTTCAATCATTTTTTTAGTATGTTTACATTTTTTAGTACATAATGACATACATTTTTTTGCCACAAATATACTTTGGAACCTTGCAATGTAAGTTGAAAAAATGATTTTTTTTGCAATTGAATTCTTTGTGCTATAATCTACCATATTATGCAAAAAGTTTGGAAAAATACGCTCCAATATTACCATGGTTGAAGTTCAAACATGGACATCCTTGGAAAACAATACAATGTGACAACATTTTTGGCCCCCCCCCCTTAATGTGCTTTCACCCTATGTTACATTGGTTAGATAAGTCCCTTCAAAAACACTTAAGGTTGTTTTAATTTGTATTGTAGCAACCTACCTCAACATTTGCAAAAATTGCCTTTGTGATATTCCATTTATGGATTATCCAATGTGCAATCACCTTAAAAATCCTTTTGAGTAATTAACCAATTAAGGTCAATTTTCCATATTATAATTTTTATAAAGGAATGCATAAAATCATGCTATTTATTTCAAATTTTTTCTTCAATAAAAGAATTTTTCCCTTTATGCAAGTACATGTCCATTAGATGAACTTCATAAAAAATCAAATCATATCAAAATTTCAAAGGATGCAGGGAAATGACTCCTTATTTTTTTAACCATTTGGTTAATTTTTTAAATTCATTAGGTTCATAATTTATAGTTTTATATGTAGATCACATCTACAAAAAATAATCACATGCAAAAATACATGTTTAGTTGTCCATAGAAATATATTTCATTTTCTTTTCTTTTCTTTTCTTTTTTGCACAATCATGTAAACCAAAATATTGATGCACAAACATGTATGCATGTGAAAAAATATCACCACCACATGAATGATCTTAACTAGACTATCCAATTTTTCTCACATAAAATTTTCCCATGTATATGTTATTTGTAAAATCTAGTGGAAAAATTGTTATTTTTTCCTTTTTTCTTGGGAACCCCAACCATGAATGACCCCATCAAAGGTTGCTATCAATGGTAGTTGCTAAGGAGCTTCAATTGCCAACTTATAGTTTACCTTTGG
>Ga0116228_10004465_pt1 | contig 12400 bp, 7 predicted proteins | sample S1TSphfallax_2_FD_89694 | JGI IMG/M metagenome (GOLD analysis project Ga0116228, IMG submission 89694) | Host-associated microbial communities from peat moss isolated from Minnesota, USA - S1T2_Fc - Sphagnum fallax MG | ecosystem: Host-associated > Plants > Peat moss > Unclassified | place: USA...
ATAAGGCTCATAATTTGAATAGTGAAAAAGTATGGTCCATGTCTTCCATTTCTTTTTGCTGTTTGGCAGTTCCATGAAAGTCTGATTACACCAAAATTTATTAGTACGGCCAGTTCTATTTCCCTCATATGTTTCTAGGTGGCTTAGTTCTCTCTACAAAGCTATACTAACTGTGGTCCATGATCTTTGGTGTCAGAATGGCTGATGTTCCTTCTCATGTGCCTTCTGTTAGTTGTTGGATTCTCAGTGACTCTACAGGAGAAGTGGATGTGATTAAACTCCTGAATCTTTGACGTGGGAAGTTGATAAAGCTTCTCCACTTTTGCTGCAAGTGCTAGATTTTTCAACTCTACAAACTAAGATTGACTCATTAGATCTAACTCATTGTATGAAAGTTCTGACTAATAGACTGTTTGATCAGATCTTTAATCCTTGTTTTAAGATTTTGTTGGTTTAAAGAACAGCTCTTAATTTCAGGTATCTATGGCTTAAATAAACAAGAGTTCTTTTGAGACTCCATAACTTCAAACTTAAATCTATTGTGGAGGTTTCAGACTTAAATCTGTTTGCTAGATTTTCTGTTAGACAATTTGATCCTTTGTCTCAGTCATTGTGGTTATAGACAATGCATTGGTATCCCAATGGGTACTAATTGCAGTCTAATTGGGAAATTTCTACCTCTGTTCCCACGACTTCAATTTTTCTAACAAGCGTCTTTTGAAGACCAACACATGCTTCAGAAATTGTCCCTTGTTTGCAGGTTTGAGAGTTTTATGTACCTGGAAAATGACTCTTTTGGGGGTGGCACATACCCAAAAACATTTTTTGAGTTAAATTGTACTTCTAATGGGTTCTCTTACAACTTCTTGAATCTAGCAGTCCTCATAGTATTTTCTGTCATATCTTTGATAAAAGTTTTCAACCAGAGTTTACAGTTATTGACATGATACATTTGCCTCGTGTTCATTCCATATGTCTATTACTTCTAAGTTGGGTGTTATCAATAGTCAGTATTACATGTTCTTGAGGCTTTGTAGTTCTGGAGTTTCCTTTGTTTCTCAGATGGTCACTGTTATTGTCTGTCTGAAGACTAAAAGCTATGAAGTTCTAAAGATTTAAGAGGATAAGAGGGTTGCTCAACAAAGAGAAATTTCTCTTTGGAATTTCAGCATTCTGAATCTTCCAAATGATATTGTATGAGGTCTTGTAAGTGGGGAGCATTTTGAAGCCCACTTAGTCCTTGTTCTTCTTGTCCACATGTTGCCTGTATTCTATGCTTTCTCTTCATATTATTATGCATTCTCTTTTGCTTTTTTGTTGTTTTTCTCTATGTTTTTCCCCCTTCTGTGGTGTTAGTTGCTAGCCTGTATAATCGCTGAGTCTTCCTGTTGCTTGACAGAAACACAGTAGACAGGTTACTGGTTGCACTGGCCTACAGGGAGCTAATGAAATCTGTGGGTAAGTTGTGATAGATAAGTTGCAATCATATATACTACTGTGTCAATGGTCCCTGAAAAGTGAGAGACTATCACTTTGGTTCATACTGCTTGCTTTATTGTTTCTTCAATTTAGTTCTACCCTTCTGTGTTGTTCCTTCTTCCCGGTTCTTTAAGTCCTGATCTGGAAGGTCTTTCTTTGACTACAAAGAAAAGTTTTAACATTTTTCTGTCTTCCTTTAATTGTGAGCATGGAGATTTCTTGATTCTCATGAGAGTTATATACGTCAGCTTTTACTAGAATTGTGATCTTCCTCCTTGATTTAGTTTCCTGGAGAGTTCACTTGATAATGTGTGGTCAAGCATTTCTTCTGACATTTAGGCCACTCTAGGTGTGATAGAGAGCAGTTCTGGGGGCACAATGGGCAGCGTCTTGGCGAAGCCATTTGTGGGTGGGGTGAAAGGATCACGACCATTATCTGAAGCAGAAGCAACGAATCTTCTTCGCACTGTAAGAATTCTGTCTTGCTTTCCAACTCCAGAAAACTAACGATTGATCCTAGGAATTGCTGGGAGTTTCATGTGTGATATAACAATGGATTAGACCTTTCATGATTTTGGTCAAATTTGATGAATCAACTAGACTTGGAATCATATTCAAAGTCTCCATTTCCAACTTAAAAGTCTTGATTTATTCATTGCTACTACTAATCATGGATAATCAGCATATAAATTTACACTCATCATGTATAATTGGCATATGAAATTATGCACATCATGTATAATTGGTATATACAAATATCCTAGTAATGTATTAACTGGTGTAGAGAATTATCTGCTTATGAGCAATTGGTGATCCAGGTGAAGGGATGGAGGTTAACAAAGGATGATTCGGGCCCGAAACTTCAACATGATTGGAGAGTCAAAAATTTGCTGGCTGGGATGCAACTCCTTCAAGGTGTTGCTATGTTGGCAAGCATAGAACAACATCACCCGGACCTTTCATTATATCAGTCCAACATAGCCCGAGTGGAGATTTGCAGCCCTTTGGTTGGTAAATTTCTTTACAAATCTTCTTATGTACCTCAATTCTCTGATGTTGGGTTAATTAGAAGATTGGTTTTCTTTTTGCAATTTGAAGTAAATTTATCAATCTCTTGGAAGAATGGTGCAGGAGGTTTGACAGAGAATGATTTCATCTTGGCAGCAAAGATTGATGGGATATATGTTGCTGACTTAATCGTGAGTAGAGAGGACAAGTTTGGGATCAAATTGTAACAAATTTTTGTGAGCTGATTGATGGAGGAAGCAAAGTATTATTGAACACTAAGTGTAAAATTAAGACCTAAAGTGTACAATTAGGGCACAAAGTGTAGAATTAAGAACTAGCCTGTCTTTGTTGTGCCTTCAATCTAGATCATACATGATGACACCTGACCTACCAGGGAAGCAGTAATTAACCCCTGCCATCCAAAAAAAGAAAGTTTGTAATTTATTTTCAAAGATCATGTAGATTAAGCAAAATGACTAAGTGAATTTGGATATGTTAATTAACACAACCCCATCCTTCCAAAGCATAGCCTTTATGTGATGCTGAATTCACTAGTGGACAAATTATTATCCAAAACCATTCTTTAAAAAATAACCAAAGAAAAAGAAAATGATGTTTCATAACAATTTTGCTTCACAAAGAGGTTTTCACAAAGTATTCTTCTCAGTCATATATTCTTTTCTACATGGATGGATTACATGAATTTTTTTTGAAAACATTTTAAAGTGAAAAAATATTAGTATTTCTTCTCATCACAACAACAATTTTGCTATAGTTTTTGAATCAAAGCTTCTCCAACTCTTGCTAAAACACACACAAATCATGAATTTGCATGAACATGGGGAAAAAAAATGGTTGTGGAAGGTAGAAGGGAAAAGTTGTAGGGTCTTACCTTTGCATTGGTTTTTCACTAGTGCTTCAACAACAACAAATGCATCCTTTGTCACCAATGAAAGGAAGGTCTCCAAATATTGATTGCTGCACATGTTGCGCACTCAACTCAAAGGGCAAATGTTGAATGCCACAATTCACATTAAGTATCCACTATATATAGATGTTATTATGTTTAAACTCTAGTAATGATTTGAACCTAGAAGTTTGATCATAATACATGTTTAACATGTCACCTCAATAGACAAAATTTACCATGAGGTCACATGTGAAAACATCGTTCATTGGTGAAAACTTAATGAGAGCAAGCATCAATTTTAGCAATAGCAAAATGCAAGCAAGTCCAAGTAGAATTTAGAGGTCACAAATATGTTCATAGTTCAACTTGGCTTGTTAGTTTGTATGGCTAGCCAATGCCATCTTCACCAAAAACATTATGTATTGTGCCATCACTCTTTTGGCAAAACTCAACAAAAACAACCCATTTAGTTTGGATTAAATTTTAACTCATTTATGATAATCTTGTTCCCTTTTATTTCCATGATCTTGACAAGCTTTATGAAATTTGAAGTGCTTTTTAAGCGAATGTGAAAAATAGGAATGGAGGGTTTGCAATAGATTTTTGTTAGGGGGACAAACTCCTAGTCTAACTAGTTTAATGGGCAACTTAATAATTTTCAAGTTACTAGTTCTAGGTTTACACTTGTTTCCCATTTATTAGGAGATGATGATACTTAAGGTGATTAGTCCTTAAGGATAGGATAGTTATAATGAACAACTAGTTTGTAATTAATTAGGGGTTTGTGAAGGAGATTTAAATAAGTGGGTCTAGATTCTAAGAAGGGATGAGATGCTCTTATGGCTTATGGGGTGTGGGACTTGGTGGGTTCTTCATTCTAATCTTGTTAGTTCTTAGTTTCTTATTAATAGTCTAATGTAGATTTTATGAAGAGGAACAAGGTTATAATGATGATGTACTTTTTTTGTAATGGGAATGTACAAGTGTGAGATTTCAAGAAGAAGATGTGTGCTTGTCTTTACCTTTCAATTTTTTCTTTATTTTTAAATTCTTTCTTTTGGGCAAGTAATAAGTTCATTTGTTTGATATATAGAATACTATAGTTCTCTATGTTCTTTGTTATGAATAAAGGTCATTGGATAGTAGCTACAACATTCAAGGTATGACAACAAGCGTTGGAAAGTAATTGTAACATACATGAATAGGTCAACAATACTAGAAGATGGTGCTAACAACAAGTTGAAGGCAATTGATGTTTTGGATCAATTTGTTGTAGAAGTACAAGGGGGTGGTTAAAAGGTAACCACTTTCATACTTTCATTTTGACATATTAGTCATTTCAATTTGTCTCCATTTTAAAAAAAATCTTTAGTATTTTCTTGGAAGGTAGGGAGGTGTTCAAAATGGAATGAGAGATTTGTAAAAATTGATATTTGGATTGTGAAAATTGAATAGTAGAGACATAACAAAAAAACTCCAAGAATCTAGCACAACCTAAAACTTTAAGGAATTTACTTTACCCAACATTTTTTATTTTCCAAAGTAGAAAGTAGGGAAGGGACAATAGACAAGATTAATCACCAAGGTCAAAACATGTTCAAAGGAGCCAAAAAATGCATCGGACATGATAAACTTCCATTAAAAAATTAGAGAATTTTTTTTTCCCATTTGAAACCATAATAATCATGGCAAGTTATTATTTTATAGCACATATGAATGTCAAGAAACTCAAATTAGAAATCCATTTGATCCAATTTTAGTTCTTGGTTTAGTTAAAGACTTTTGAAAGTGAAAATTTGTCATGTTAAAAAATGACATTTTTACAAAGGACTCTCAAAAGACTCATATAATAAAAATAAGTTGAGGGTAAAAAAAAGAAAGATAGTAACCTATTAGAAACATTAAAAAGAAATTCATAATTTTAAAAATGTGGAATTTTAAAATTTTGAAAATTCAAAATATGTTTCAAAATTTGAAAATTTCAAGAGTGTTTTACCACATGTATATGGGTATGGTGTACATTATGTTTTGAAAAAAGTTGTAGTTTATAATACATGAAATTGAACTTTAAAATAATGAAAGCTTTTTTTTATGATTTGAAATTATCATCATTTTTGAAGACAAAAGATAGAATCTACAAGGAATTTACAAGCTTTTACAAATTCCACTTTATTCAACAATGATTAAGAAAAAGTGTGATTTATTGGGGCAACTTTAACCATTTTTCATAACAAGTTTTTAAAAAATCATTCAAAAATTTATTCATATGAAAAAGTTAATTTGGGGAAAAATGACATCCAGTCCTAATATAAAATAATAATGGTAGCTCCTTTGAGTGTGTTTTGACCCACCAAGGGTAGAGATTCTAGTCAAAATTGACCTTTGGAGCTGTACCATGAGTCACATAATGACAAAAGGATTATAAAAAACAATTTGGACTTGATGTTGGAGGAGGAAATGGGAGGTGTAAATGTAGGTAATTTTGACAAGACATTAGGGGATGTGCAACCCAAAGTGACAATAAACATGAATGCACATAACTATAACATCATAATGGAATAACTTTTGGAAAATTAGGAGGTCAATACTACCCATTGGTATCATTTTCAATGGAGGGAAGGAGGGTCCTAGGTGGGAAGCTTGAATGAAGAGGAGGACAAAATTGATATATCCTTGGTTGGGAAAATTATAGGAGGGCATGAGGTGTCTTTCTTAAAGGAAGATGTGTTGCCAAGCTATTCTCAAGGAGAAACTATTGTAGATGGTAATGGAAGCAAAAATTTCAAACAAACCAACTATAAAAGAAACAGACTTTGATGTTGAAATGGTAGCTTTTTAAGAAGGTAGCCACAAGTTTTTTTAGAAAATACCAAATTGGGTGGTTCAAAATTTGCATTTTACCCAAGCATCCATAGTAATTACTACCTTGGGAACTTTAATAGTGATTGCCTTCAAAGTCAAGGCAATAGAAATTCAAAATACGAGTGAAAGGAAATGGCAAAAAAAAGTTGAAATTTTGATATAATTGTTTAGGGTAAAGAGTTAAGAAGTGGTGATCTACCTCCTCGAGAACATGTGGATGCATGTATGGTTATTGTCTACCTTAAAAGGGGTATGGGCAAGGTGTATCTAAACCTTTTTATCCCTTGTATAAAATGGAAGATATTTGGGATGAAGGTGGGAATTTGTATGCTTCTTCTACATTATGAGGAGGGCATGTAGGTTACAACCTATTGTTTAAGTGTATGTTATGTGGTTAGATAAGGTACTAGGAGGTAGGGTGTCATTACCACCCTTTAATTTTGGATGATTAGGGGGTGTTTATTCAACCATTATATGGAAGTGATTCAAGGGAAGACATGGAAATGAACCTTTTTTGAGTCAAGAAGAAGAAAAACAAGAGGACAATTGAACATATTAGCATGGAGGATATTTGCAAGCTTCTTAAACGAAGGAAGGAATCTCAAGAAATAACAACCCCAACTTTCCCAATGCCCTAGAGGTAGATGCTTTCAATGAATGGGCATTAGGTGTAAGTACCTCCTATGTATGGGGTGGGACCACCTATGTACCTAGGTTTTGTAGGAATGTTGGTACTTAGGGCTAGAAAAATACCATTGTTTTAGCCATAGTGTTATTGTGATAGGGTGACAAGGATGCCATTACAACTAAAAGGGCAAAATTCAACAAGGTTGGTAAATTAGAAATTTAACATAGTGATTGAAAGAGGCAAACATCATAACATGTAACAAAGGGGTACCATAAAAAAAGCAACATGGTAGCCACCAACTAGTGGATGGTAAATGTTTAGTAGGTGGATCTTACCTTAGCTTTAATTGGGGTGATAAAAAACCTAGTGGGTATGACAAACCCTGACCTATAGGGACAATATGGGTTAAAGGCTCAAAGGGAGTTAGGGCTTATTTCCAATAATTTAGGCTTTATATAACTAGTCATGTGAAAAAATAATGAAGGTACGTTTGTAGGCATGAGGCCCAAGACTAGGGATAGAAATCTAATTAAGAAGATAACAGAATATATTTATGATATGTATCTTTTAGGGTTAACACTAGGAAACATCATCACACTTGAAAAAACATTGTATCCTTTTGACAATAAAGTGTTAGGGCGTTTAAAGACAAAAAACACACATGGCACGACCTTTTTGCTTAGGCAATTTTCAAAAAGCTTTTGTGTTATTCATGTTCTTAACAACTTTCTTGAAGAAAATTTGGCTTGTAGATGAAGAGAAAATGCCTACGAGTGGAAGAAAAAAATGTGAATGAGAAATTTTGGAAATAAGAAGAGAGTGAGTGGGAAATTCTTGAAGGTGGGCGAAAAAAAAAACAAACCAAAAGCTATAAACAATAGTTGAAGAAAAAAAGGAGGAAAAAAGAAAACATTTAGAAAGAAGAATCTAACTTGAAATTGAAATTTTGTGGAAAGTAGACATTGAAAGACAAAAGGGAAGTAGAAATTTTGAAAGAAGTTAGGATGGGAAGGTAAATGAACATGAACATTGTGAAGAAGGAGCAAAAAAAATCAAAATATAATAAGGTTGCATGAAAGGAAGTTATAAGCACTTGGAAAGATGTAAGAAGAAGATTAAATTGTTGCAACCTTGAGAACAACACAAAAAATTACAGGATTAAGCCATTTTAATGAGGGAACAACTTGGAGGAGGATGGTAGTTAGAAGTTAAACTAGAACCAAAGAGAAAAAAAGAAAAGGAGAAAATGAAGGAGAGAAACCAACAATTATGGAGGTGGACAACTCCCATTAGGTACTTGAACTAATGCTTATGTGAAAGATGAAAAGATGGTTAAAGTTGGAAGATGATTGTAATAAAGTGAAGATGGTAGGCTTTGATGAGTTGTGGAAAATACATCGAGGAGTTCAATTAAGGTAGAATTGGTGGCAAATTTTTTGCATGGGTCCAAGTCAATAAATGATAAAAAAATTAGGGTGAAAATAAAAAGGAGATAGGTGGAAATCACTTGAAAGGTGATCTCCAAAATGTTATTCTTGTTTGGTGATTGTCCTAACATTGTTTAGCCATACCTTACACAACTTGATGTGGTCAAGCTTGATGAGATGATAAAACTTAACAAGGAGGATTGGTTTGTCACAAAAATGAATGGATGTACCTTTGATGAATTGGACCATATTATAAATGGTTCAATTCAAGAATCGTTAGACCGATTATAGTAAAGTTCAATGACTTTGTCGATCACACATTTGGAGGCAAGATATCAATTGGGTGGGAGTGGCTTTTCAATGTTTAAAGCTAAACATGGGCGCTTAGTGGTAAGACAGTGTTAGAAATTATGCAAGTGGTGGACATTTTATTGTGCCATTGGTTTCTTTTGGGAAGAGCTTGTAAAACAACGAAATTCAACAACTTAATTATCAACATGGAAAGGGTTGTTAGATCAAAAAGGTATAAGAAACAAGATGAAAACACATGAGGGTAAAACATGTTTTCTATTTGCCTATTGTTTTGTAGTGCCTATCATCCTACACCAACTACCATCATGTTGTAGTTATTGTTTTTTACAGACTTGAAAGAAAAACTAAAATGCCTCATGTAATTACTAGCTACCATTTACAAACCTTTTACAGATGTTACCTACTGTCTATAGCACTTGTAGACCCTTTGTAACTACTACTCACCATTTATAATAATTCCTTACCCTTTGCAAACCTTAAATACAATGGCTACTTCCTTGTTGTTGCCTTTCAATGACAATTATCATCTTGTAGCAAAGTGCATTTTCTATTCCAAAACTAGAATAGATAATAGATAGTATTTTAACTTTATAAAATAAAAGAAAAATAATATATAAGAGTAACAAAGATCTATATAAACTTAATATGAATTATTTTCCCTTCTTTTATCACATTTTAAGTAGAACACACAACAAAAAGAAACAATAAAATCCATACAACCTTCAACCATTATCCATTACATAAGAACAAATACAAGATTTTCCCATGTTATTTTCCTTTTTCACTTGAAGCATCCCCCTCATGTTTTAAGGTTTAATGCCTCATGAATAATGAAAATTAAAAAATTATCTTCTAATGAAATCTTTCGCTCCTCCTATGAAATAAATAAAGAACCTAAGAAGGATGTTCACCACACAAAGGTTGAATCTTTATCCTTCTAAATCTCCTTATTGTAATCCCTTTCACACATCCTAGTTAAAGGAAATCCATCCATCCTTTATCCACTTGGACTAATTAAACCAAATGGTTTCACTTTTTATTAAATAAAAGATGGTAAATAGGATATTTACCATTAGTAATTAAATAGTTACTAGGATGCCCTTTTAAGTAAACTAGACTAAGATACATATTATTTTTAGTAATTAATATTATTTTTTATTAAAGTTCTTCACAATATTATGATTATTCTGCCCCATGAAGGCAATTCATTGTTTTGACAATATTACCATAAAAAACCACTTTCATATTATAATTCTCATGTGATAATTTTTCCATTTGACGGTTGTTATCATCCAATGACGATATTATCGTCTTTTAACACCCATGATGTTTTAACCAACATAGGACAATTTTCTACCATTAATAGAGATGCATTAATTGATTAATATGTATAAAGAAGCCTAGAAAAAGACAACAATGAAAAGGCATTTCTTGTTCCTAAAAACCTAATACCCATTTTTTTTTACCATGATGAGGAGGTCATGTATGAGGAGGTCATGTATGTTGATGAAAGTTTTGAACAACTTATTATTCCTTTTCCTAACATGAAGGTAGCTATGTACCAAAGTTCAACAATTGTGTCCATCACAACTATACAATCTTCCATTGAAAAGGAGGTATGAAAGAAGACAAAGATAGATTAGGGGGTGCAAATAAACCCTAGATTAGTACCCCCTATTACTTTCACTAGGGTTTATAAGGAGGGTGAAACCTTAAGGCCGTCTATAACCCAACACACATTGAAGGTAATTTCACCCCCTTAGGTTGCAGTTGAAAGCAAATGGGTGCAACCACCTAAGCAAGTGAGGAACCCTCCACCATGTAGGATTACTATCCATGCAAGAATTCTCATTCATGACATAGGTAATCATTCATATTAATTGTTTATTCCCCAAATATAAAAGGGTGGCAATATTGCACATAAACAATTGTCCTTAGAAAGGGGGGATGATTAGGGTAAAAGAACAATTAAAAGAAGGGAGATCCATTCAAATTGATCTTCCTTTCAATTCATTTGAGAATTTTTAAGGGAAAGTGTACCAAAAGATGGAAACAATAGGGGAGCCATTTACCATCCACCTTAAAATTTTTGAGAAGAGGACCGATTAGAAAAACTATTGAAAGGGCAACACCAAGAAAACAACTAGCTTCTATTGGCCATTCTCAAAAAAACTATTAATAAGGCCACGAGAAGGGGCAATAATTGGCGTGTAACCAGCTACCTCCTTAAAACACTCCCACAATTAATACACCCAAAGAATGGACGATGGATTTGTTGCCACAACAAGAGGTAGGATGATAAGGGGTTAAAGGTTTTTTAAAAAAAATCTCATACCTTCTTAGCAATTTGTTTAAATTGTGTTGCTAAGGGAGGATGAAGCTTTTATCATCACCGAGCAAATAAACCAACCTACTTCTAGTTCATGTGAGACTAAAAGGCATGTAGATATTTTGGTAGAGGAGATTATCAATTTGAAGGAGCCCTTTAGATAGATTAAAAAGAAAACAATTGTTTTAGGGACAATAGTTGGTCAATTGAAGGCTTTTAGGCAAGGGAAAACAATATTTGTCATTAAAGGGCAACAACAAGCTAAACTATTATCCCAACACCATTTGGAAAGGGTTTCCACCTTGGAAAAACATTTAAGAGAGAAAAAAAAAAGGAATGAAAAGTTCATTCACCAATTGGGGAAATTGGAAATGCACAAGTGCTTTATAGTGTATGAACGTCAAGAGGTGAAGTTGCTAAAGGCCAGGGTAAAGGATTTGCAAGTTGATAATAACCATTAGCAAGAGGTAATTGATGCGTAGATTGAAAAGTGCCTATGGATGGGGTATAAAATCTCTACCCTTGAAGAACATGAGAAGCAAAAAAAGGTATATAGGGAACTTTTCCTTGGATGGTTGAATATGCTTAGTGAAGAGATAAATACCATCTGATAATAGAAGGGCAAGGTAGTAATGGAGGAAAAGGAACAAGAGACCAAAGTCATTGTGATCTTGCAAGAGTTGGAGCAATCAAGGTAATAATAATTAAGCTTAAGGCTAAAGTTGAACCCACATTAAAGGAATTAATTGTTGGGCTTACAATTTAAGTGACCAAATGGAATCATAACGCATGAGGGGAACATTAACAATTTTAAGTTGACCCATTACTTTCCCTCTTTGGCAAACATGCAATGTTAAAACATTTATTTGTGGCATGGAGTAAGAAATTGGGCAAGAGGGAGGCTAGGTGGAATGAGCCCAGAGGGAAGCTAAATAACTTGTTTGATGTAACCCCTTTCCCTACCTTTGTAGATCATACAATCTATTATCACCATTTAATAAGTTATCAACTAGCATTTCCACATTTCTAGGTGGATCATGACATGCCTTTCAACATTTTTAATAGTTCGAGTAATAGTAGTGCAAAGGTGAGCTTGATGGATGAAACAACCTTTTAGACACCCACAATAGTTCTAGGTTCAAATGTTGAGTTTAGTACCCTAAAGAAATGAGGTATTGTCTCCCCAACTATGATGATAGGCAATAATATTTCTTTAGGATCCAAGATGATTTAAATGGGATTACAAGGATGTAATCTAGAATAAAGGAGGGATAATGTTAAAAAGATAAATCTGTTAATTTAATTACCCTAGTGGGGAGTTAATTTTCTAGTTACTAATGGTAGGTTTACACTTACTCTTTCTCAATTATTAGGAGATGATGTTACTTGGGATGATTAGTCCTTGAAGATAGGATAATTTAAAATTGATTTGTCATCAACTATGG
>Ga0116228_10004466_pt1 | contig 12399 bp, 10 predicted proteins | sample S1TSphfallax_2_FD_89694 | JGI IMG/M metagenome (GOLD analysis project Ga0116228, IMG submission 89694) | Host-associated microbial communities from peat moss isolated from Minnesota, USA - S1T2_Fc - Sphagnum fallax MG | ecosystem: Host-associated > Plants > Peat moss > Unclassified | place...
AAAATGGTGTTTAATAGGAATTATAATCTTTTTCTCAAATTTCATGACTAAAGGTTTTGATAAATAAATAAACATAAATACCTAAGAAATCCATAAATTATAAATACATAAATTAAAATTTCTATTTTTTTTACATTTACAATAATTTATATAACACACAAATGTATAGTGGATTGAATTATTTTGATTTAGTGATCAATTATTTTATCATATAATTTTAACATTATGTAAAGTACTAACATTATATGTAAATTTTTTAATTATTAGTTTATACACATATAATATTTTTGGTATTGTAAATTGTATTAAATTTTATTTTGAATAATATTTTCAGTTAAAGTTTTGGAAAGGTATTTCATTTGTGAAAATAAATTTCATAGAAAATATAACATAGTTTAAATTTGTATGTGGACCAAATCTCTTCATAAATTGATAAGTAATTAAATTCAATAAATATAAATTTCTATTAATATGTATTTTTATCAATTTATTAATTATTTGAATAACAAAAGAATGAACCTTAATGAATTAAATGTAAATGATTTTAGTCATGGTGGAAATCGCACTAGATTAAAACACCAACTAGTGAATCAATTTCACTTTTAAAGCCTCTTAATGAAATGGGTTAATGAATTGAATCCATGTTTATTAATAGTGGAATGTTGATTTTTAGGTTTTAAAAAGTTTTTAAAATATGAAATGTTTTTAATGTTCCTAACAACAATTATCTACATATTTTCATTTAAGTTGCAACTTTGAAATGAAAAATGCATATCCACACCAAACAACGAAGCTCCAATCACTATGAGAAATCATGTTATTTGCAACTTGTCTTATGCAACTAAAAAGTTTCATTTGTAACTAGAATTAGTTGCAGAGGACATTTTTTAGTTGCATAGACCAAGCTACAAAGGACATTATTTCTCATAGTAAATTTCAATGACATTCCATTAGGAAAGAAACCCTAAACATGTTAATGTCATAATAGTCAACATAGTTTTAATAGCATGACTACGCTAAAACTAGTTGTCCAAAGTTTTGACAACCTGTTTAGCATGAGGAGTCTATGTAAATAGGCTCAAACAAGAGGTTCAACAATTATTTTCCCACCTTATAGGAATGTTGAGAGTGTTAATAAAATGAAGAAAAAATACAATTAAACTAGTACAATTGTTTTACAACTATTAGAAAATACACATGAAAAATAATTCTTCAAAGAGAAATAAAAAATCCTAATGTTAGTAATTTTGTTTTATAGCAAAACACCCTTTTAGGATTAAGATAATATAACAACCACCAAAAATTATTTAATCAAAAAAAAGAGATGGTACTAGTGGTGCTAATTTTTCACTACTATATAATTATTAACTTGATGTTGTCACATGGGAAAGGAATCTTGAAAGAAAACCTAAAAAAACCAAGGAAAAAATCTAATGGTACTTGTGGTTAGTATCCTCTTGTTGGCCTCCTTGTCCTAAGTGTCCCCATGGTGGCAATTTCTTTTCATGCTTTTACTTTATGAACACATGCACGTAAACCCAAGACTTGTATTTAGAAATCCATGTAAAACCCTTTTTTTTTCATTATGCTTTCATGGCCAAAAGAAATACAGGATGTTGTGCTTTTTGTGGCAATATATTAGAAGAAGAAGAAGAATGAGGAGAAAAGTTCAAAGAGGAGAAAGGAGAGAGGGAAAGGATGGGATAGAACATAAAAATAAAACATTGAGTCTAGGTAGAGAGAAAACATTAAAAAAGGCCACATCCTTATCCCTCTTGAATCCTTCCTTATCTCCAATTTCTTTCTCTAAAAAAATAATTGATTACCTTCCCTCCAAATTTCCCTCCTTCAATTAACTCCTATTAATGTGATAGCTAGTTTGCAAACCACCCTTTTGGGAAGACTAGGTTGTTAATTCAAACCTACTTCTTTTTAAGGACAAGCTAAACTTGTAGGTTAATGGAAACAATGGATATTAAATCCACTATAAGTAATTTCAAAAGTTGTTTAAGTATCCCTCTAACTAAACTAACCCCTAGATAAAAGCAAAAAAACTAACCAATATTCACAATTTAACTCACTAAACCAAGCTCAAAGAGAAGTCCAGATTCACTTTTGTAAATTGCAAGGTCATAACTTTCAAATTTCCTCTAGAATTGTCAACAACCAAATGTGTTTAACTAATGTTTAATGGTTAGGTATCAATAATGGAATGTGTTAACTCATGAATTTCAAAATATACAACCACAATTACCCAAAATGTGAAAACTAATTTTTGATCTATAATCACAAATCTCATAAAATCTAAAAATAGTCAAATAAGCTTTTATACAACTTATTTGTTCATTGTTTTGTGAAAATAGACTTGGTTCCTTAAGGATTTTTGACAAAACCATAGGCTCTTTGATTCTAAATATTTTTGAAAAGCCAAAATTGAAAGTTATGCAAAATATCAACTTCGCTCAATGGATATACATTACATTCAACTTCATTCAATGGTGGATTCAAATAATGACATTTAATTTCATTCAAATAGTTGCAATTGACAAGCATAATAATTCAAACATTTTCATTGACTTTCACTCAAACAACCAAATGTGATGACTCATTTCCACCATCCTATATCCCAAAGTACAAATGGCATGTAATAGAAAAATCACAAAAGAACAGAGCATATGTCATTAGGAACAACATAATTCAATGCACACAAAAAGAAAAAAACAACACATACTCTCAAGAACATACATGACTTACCACAAGGCCACTTGTTTTAAAGTGGGAGTAGGAAAAAAAAGTTGTAATGTGAAAGCAACATAATAACAATATCATAAGCTTGAAGGAAAGCATATCATAGTCCAACTATGAAGCTTTGAAACATTGAAATTTGCTCATTGATGCATTTTGCCCTTAATTGTGCGTCTACAAACCTAAGTACTTGCATAATTACATTACCTTCAAATTTTGGTACAAATCATTTAATAAAGCAAACAAGGAATGGCAACAAGTATTAATCATGCTAATTAATCAAACAACACATAAGGCCAATAACAAATAGAACTAATGTAATTTCATTTTTGTTATTAGAAAATGTATCAAATTTTTATTTGGGTTTTTTAGCAAATCAAACCAATCTCATTGTAATCATTCTTCTTGAAAATATGCAAGTAAAAATATTGGGTGCTTTATATTGGTTGTTAAGTAAATTTTATAATTTAGGGCCTATTCAAGGTTGGGGTTTTGAAAAAATGAAAAAATACCCCAAGACTTTTGTTGGGCTATATTTTTCAACTAATATTTATTTGAAAAATGTTGAAATGAAAAAAATTGAATAGTCCAATTTTAGATAATTCATGTGATTATGATTTGTCACATGCATACGTAATTATGAATCAATATTTTCGTTTATAACCAAAAATGAAAAAAAACCTAAAAAATTTATGTCATAACCCCACTTTTGGAAGAGTGTGAAGATGACATTCACACTCCCGAAATGGGGGCTTGGGAGTCCTCCACGAGTTCCGAAACTTCAAAGTTTGATTGCAAGGGCCAAAACACCACAACTTGAAACATTCTTTATGTCATTGGAAATCTATTGAAGTTTAGATGTTGAAAATGGCCTCGCATGAGCCATTTGGACATCTGCAGCACAAGTATGGTAAAAAGAAGGGATGGAAGTCAAACTGGCAGTTTGACTCCCGACCACTAAAAGTCAGGAATCGACCTGACCTCGGTGTGTGCAGATAAAGTGCAACACAACATTGGAAAGCTCTTAATGAGAGCTACAAGTTTGTTTTAGACCTCATCCCAATCCAAGGTTTAAGCAAACAGTTATGAACTCACAAAGTTTTAGGAATCCAAACCAGGACAGTTTTGGGACTCCTCCTTGGGAATCCCATGACAAAAAAACATTCAGATGTTGGTGCCATGGAGTAATGCAGAGAATAGTATAAGGGTCAAGCCATGGTGAATCTTGTGTGTCTGTGTTTCCCGTGGCTCGTCCTAACACCAAAAATGCTCTAACTACGCACTAACCACCTTGTGTGGGTTTTGTGCAGGCCCATGTGAGTGAGTGAAGCTTGTCAACTCTTCCTAGTCCCATCTCGAAGCTCTAACATACCCTTTTACCCTTCAAAGTGCTGTGAATTAGGGAATGTGCCCTCAAATCTTCATAATTTCGTTGTTTTAAAAACTAAGGCCCATCTTGGGCCTAACTTGAGACTTGGGAGCGTGTCAATTTCAAAAATGTGTTTTATTGGAGAACTTAACATGTTTTCTTGGTAAGATTAATTACTACTCATGTCACATAAACCTAAACCTAAGCATTTTGAACTCATTGAACATAATATTTTTGCCAAATTGAAATGGTTAAAAAAATGAATCCTTTGGCTTGTAACCTTTTATGTCAAAATTTCAAGACTTTGAATTTTTATTATTATTTGGTTTTTCATCAAGTTCATTTGATGAACATGTACTTTCATAGAAGGAGACATATGCTTTTGTTGTACAAAAAGTTTGAAATGAATTGTGTGACTTTATGCATTCCATTTATCACTTTTAAGATTTGAATGAAGTTTAAACATTTGATATAGTTAGTTTAAAATACTTTAAATGACATTTACATAGAGTCCAAATTATTTTTATTAATTTAACAAAACATCATTTTATCTATTGGCATACAATAATCTATTACAACTATAATAATATAAGATTTTAAAAAATCCAAATTTGTTCGTTATAATCCTTTAAAAATAGCTCATTCCTTTTAGGTACCACATTGATCATGAATACACCTTTTAATTAACTATATTATATGGTTTTTTTTATAATAAAAATCAATTCATAATTAATATAAGCTATGCATTAATCCTTGGTATTAGGGATATATATATTTTTGGTATTAACTATTAATATGTTAATAAATAAACTATTACTAATAAGTGTAGATATAATAACTTTATGTTTCAAATCAATTTATTCTATCTTTAACATGAATTGTCAAGGGTAGAAATTTTCATTATGACAAGTACAAGCATGAATTTTTTTTAAATAAAAAATGTATGTTTGTCATTTGTCTATATTGCTCTTATTTGATTAATTGAAATTTGAATGATTAATGATTCTAGATTGTCCAAGCATGAGACTTTAACATTAACTATATTTTTTAAAACTATGAAATATACTTTGTAAAACTTGTATTTCAAAGTATGTACTTAAATGCATATTAAAACATGTGGTTTTTTGATATTATGGAATGAAGCCAAAGAACTTTCTATAGCTGATCATTGATTTAAATAATGTATATACTTTAGGGATACTTTCCAAAAAACATCAATTGTCTTCAATTTGCATACTTTACCATTCTTATCCCTTTCAAAACATCATATATTTATGCTAATTTTTTTCCAAGAATTATAATTTATCCATCCAAGGGGGATAATGGTTGTATTCCTTTCAATGTTGTATGCTTTTCATTGCATGTTTTAAACCCTTGAAAAATGAATGTCAACATGTGTTCCTTTTCTTCAATCAAATAATAAATTTAAAAATAAAAATAAATATAGGATAGTAAAATTTGATGCAACTAAAAAATTATAAGTAAATTTACAATGGCTTAAATATGTGCATATTTGAAAATTAAATAATAATTGGGTGAGAGAGAAAAAGATGCTTGACTTATAATCCCCCAAAGAACATTTTGTTTGACATATGTAATTTAATAACACCTTCATGTCCCCCTAGGATCAATCTTCTTCAAATGTATTCAAATCTTCAATGAACTCTTCTTATCATAAAATCACCCCATCTTCATTGGCATGGTATTCATCAATGGATTTACACCCATATGAACAATTCAACTTATGATCATTTGGCAAATTTTTCATCATTAGAATAAACATTTCCCAATTTTGAATACCTAGGCAACAATTATGCAAACATGTGATGACCTTAGCCATTGAAAAAATTCTTTTAATTTCAATTTACAAACCCATAACCCAGCACTTGTTGCACAAGAAATCCAATATTTGGTTCACAATTTGTGAACTCAAGAAATTGCAAATTTCACTTGGCAAGCAACCCATCTATAAAGTGACAACTCAACTCTAAGAAGCCCCATGGTAGTTTCCTTTTTTGAAGCTACATATCCAAAAATCCCCAATCCAAACAAACCAACATCTAGGTTCAACAATTGAGGGGTTTTAAATTGTTGTAAATAAGTATAGTATAAATAATGGCATTAAAATTTCATGGTCATATTTTGTTACAATTTGCATTACCACTTCAAGTCCCACATAGTCTTGAATTATTTGCAAACTTTTATATCACGGGTCTAACATAAGGATGAACATGTTAATATGCCCATTCTAGAAGGCTAAAATGAAAATGAAAAAGCCAAAAATTCCTTCAATGCATTTATCACCTTAGACCTCATGCAATGCCCCAAATGTTATAGTTCACATTCAAAATCCCCAACCTACAAATAACAACAATCAACAAATGAAAAAAAAGCAATTTAAAAAATCAATTAACATAAATATCAACACAAAATTCACCAAACTTCAAACCACATACTTGCATTAGATCATTTAGTCTAACATTAATGAGTTTTCACAAGCATCTTTAGCTTGGTAGGATTTAAAAAATGCATCTTTAAATGAAACACATAACACAATGCTTGTTAAAGCATTTGTGAGGTTCTTCAAGATGGCACCTTCATCTTTCATGTAGGGCATAATCTTGTTAGACAAGTCAAAGGGGACAAACATATCTTTTAGTTGCAAACCCATGACAACTGTTGATGTCTCAACGTAATGATCTTGATAGTAATGTGACAAGGAACCCACCTCTTATAATTGATCACCAAATCAAATGTGTCAAATCCTTTTCATAACATTCACAAATCAAATGAAACAATATCTCTCTTATGGTTTCAATACAGGCAAAGAGAACATGGTGCTCCATGGTCTTGTTGACCATCTTAGATGTTACATTGTTGCAAAGCTCCTACTTGTTTGAACACATAACCCTCCTACATTATTGAAAGATTAATATTTTAAACCAAATACTTTTTATGAATTCAAATGTGGCACCCTTTGGTGATATACAAACATAAATCCTCCAAGTATTATTTTACACATGAACACTTCCATTACTAATTTAATATGTGCAAATTACAGTAGGGTAGATTAGTAGAATACTAAACATTTAAGTGCTTGGGGTAGGCTAAATCTAAGGGGTGAGTTCCATTGTTTTTGGTGTCCAAACAAAACTTGAACCCCTCCTCTTGGCACATTTGATATAGTAACAATTGTCAAAAATGGATGAGAAATGAAAAAGTTATGGCCCCCCAAAGTAAGGGGGGTCAAGAATTCAAAAAAACAAACCACCAAATGCTACCAAAGCCGATTCACAAACACAAAAAAAATTCCTTTTATGTTGTTTTGTTGATATTGGAGTTCATAGATGATTTGTAGGGTTTTAGGTGGCGTTCCTATAACACTTTAAATTGTTTAAAATGAATTAGAAATAAGAAAGTTATGAGGTTTGAAAATAGGAGGGGTCTGAGGAGAAGATAAAAAACAAAACACATTGGGTAAGTTGGAAAGCTTATTTTGCTTGTTATTTTTTCATTATTCCTTCTCCTTTGCATTTCAAAGATGATTTCTAAAGCTGGAGATAGCATTTCCAAAACATTTTAAATTTCTAAAAATGAAGCACATATAACTAGTCTAGCATTGATTTCTTCACTTCAACGTTACATTTGTAAAATCACACACTTTTGTCTCATATGCAATGAAGATTTTTTTATTGCTTGGAAATTAACAATCCAAGAAATTGACTACAAAAATATAATAAGAACCATAGTATGAGGTTTTTATTTTTTGGGAGAATCACAAGGGACCTAACAATTTTCATGATTAAATATGTGTTGGGCAAGTATCATAATTGATATATGAGAACTGGTTAGGAGTTCAAGTCAGTTTTCACTAGGAAAACTAGTGATATTCGAATTGACATCCTACATGGATAACTCCTGTTGCTGTGTTGCTGATTGGTTACTCATAATTATAATTAAATTGCTAAAAATAATTAAAATTTCATAATCAACTTGTGAAAACCGTTTTTGAGAACTGACTAGTCTTAAGTTTGCTAGAATTGGCACTTAGGAAACTAGGTGATTGGTTTTTTCCAAAAGCCTAATACATTACCTGGTTGTCTTTTATGGAGAAATCTTTTTAGAGAACTTGTTCAGTTCTTAAAATGTTATTTGATAATGGGAACTGACAATTCTCACAAAAAGTGAGATTCGGCCAGCACTAGTTTAGTTTCAAAGTTTAAATACGAGAAGAATGTGAAGACTTGTACATTTGATGAGGCAAACATTAAGGGCTAATTGATGTATTCTTACTCAAAACTTAAAATTTTGCTGATGCTAAACTTCAGCTATCTCAACTAACTTCCAAGATTTTATGATTTTTTCATCATTTTTCACTAGAATGGGTGTGAACATGATAAAGTCTATTGGATATGCTATCTTAAAGGATTTTATGTTGTATCCATAGACATGAAGGACTGGCAGAAAATGTCTAGTGAATATCTGAAGGGCTTCTTATCCAGTAGGATTTCTACTTGACAAAGGGTGGGGCTTTTTGCAAAGCAAACTGGCTGCTCTAATGGGTATTTTTGCTTTCAAAAAATTTCTTCCATGGGAAAAATAATTAATTTTGTTTTTACTCATGCTTTCTGTTGGGTATCACCTTGGAGAGGGGGTTAATGCCTTGTTGAGGGGACTGATATGTGCCGCTCAGATCCACTTGGGTGGGCAATTATTTGGGGAACACCCTGCTCCTCAGGCACTACTCTACTCATCACATAACCATCATTGAGTGACCCCATAACCAGGTTCAATTCACATTCAATTTGCAAGGAACTTATTTGGAATTTTATTGACTATCTTCATTTCCAGTAAGAACAGAGTCAATCTTATGTAGGAGGTAATTTTTTTTTGTTGGTGAGTTTATCAGAGCTTCACTGCACCCACAGAGGCACACATGAGAAGCAAGGTGACAACATGCTATCCAGGCCTGGTTAGATACTCAAGCAAACCCTCGTCCTTTAGGATGGCAAAGCTTTTGGAAAAAGATTTTCTTTTGGGTATGTTTTCAAGACCAACATTTGACAACACCCAAGGAGAACTAGATGACGACATGCATGAAACCCTATTTGGACAGAATCCCAAACAGAAGGTGTCACATGTCATGAATGAAATGGTTTAATTAGTTGAAAATAATGAAAACCTAAATAGTTCCATCTACAAGGTGTACACATATTCCCAATATTTTGAAGAAAAAGGTCAGATGTTGGTTTCATCTACCCAACAAAAAAAACCATGTTATAACACCCATTGTAAAAACATGTTATAACACCCTTTTGAACATGGTGTTACATTTTGTGGGTTTTGACAACCTTGCTACAACTTGTGGGGTTTTGTTCCCAGCTTGCTTGAAACAATAATCTGCAGATATAAATTCTCTAGTGTGTAGCCTATGTGTCATGGAGCACATATAGTAATGTAGTTTTTCTGAAGTATATAAATTGTAAAATCAAAACTGTTATATCGAATTTTCGACCACAAGAATTCAATAACTCCCACACACACACCATAAGGTCTTCAAAGTACAAGACCACCTCAGTGCACCTCTTGAGGGCTTTTCCAATCGTAACAAGGGCACATCCCCAACTTCCTTGTAAATTTTATTTTATTTTTTTGATGTTTATTGAATTGTCAGGGATGAAAATACTGAAAATCCATGTAAACTCCAACCATACAGATCTAAACATTACAAAATCACCTCAAATGCACCTTACTCATCGAAGAAGCCCTTCCAGCAGTACCCATCAAACAAACAAAACATAAAAAATCAAAATTATTTGGTACCAGAAGTGCAGGCACTCTAAGATTGAAGCTTAGATTTTGGCCTTTCAGGTGTACCTCAATAACAAAGTAGCTTCCTTAATAGTAGGATTTGCAAAATTTTGCACACCAAGCCCATGCACCCCTCCCTCGTGAGGGCTTTCCAAAGACACCAAGAACGCAATCTGAAGCATCCCGGTTCGGTGGATCTCATAACTAAAAAACAAAACAAACTACCTTCATAGATAGATGGTCGAGTGAATATAAGGAGAGGATTTCAAGCGAGTTTTCTTTTTTTGGGTTTTTGGTTGGAACCTGGAAGACTCTTTAAGTTTAGATCACATAAGTAGCGGATTCAGAGCAAGTTTAATTGGCCTCAACAGCACCTGCCAGGGCTTTGAATACCAGTATCGCGATCCCCTTGATGTGCTCCGGAGGTCCCATGTCGCCCACTGGAACGTAAGTGGCGGTCCATATCGCGTCAGTGGTACCGGCAGCTGCTCCAGGGACGAACTTCATGACGGCGCTGAAGTAGTGGTAGCGGGGATCGCCTTCTAGCACTGTGTAACCGAGTGCCTTGTTTGCGTCGTCGAAGAAATCCATGCGCTCCTTCACTTCCCCGGCATGAGGAACCGCTGCAAATCATCAATCATATCGCAACGAATTTGGTAAACCACAAGCTTCGCACAAGTTCAGCTCAAGTTATTTCCTACTAAAATTACTCAGATTTGATCAGACTACAAGCAGCTCAGGAATGATCGTTCTTTAATGAGCTGTTGATCCTAGAAAGTATTGCGAGATTATTGGATGACAAGTTACTCGGGAATAATTAGTGTGCAAGAAGGCTGCTTGTGAGAAGCTTGCGAGGTCATTTTTTCAAACCTGGGCCCAATTTGACGACGCGGATGCTCCCAGGTTCACCATGTCCCTGAAGAAACGTGGATGAAGCGAAGAATTCCGGCATTGCTTTGGGTAGCAATTCATCAGCGTGCTTGCACGCCTCCCATATTGCATCCGGTGACGCAGCAAGAACCTCAGTGTGTGACAGAGTCTTCCTTGACAGAACAGCTTGCTCAAGAGTTTTGAACACCAGAACGACTATCTGCTTGATGTGCTCAGGGGGGCCCATGTCTCCCACAGGCTCGTACGTTGCGGTCCAGATTCCCTCACAGCTGGTCTCACCCACGGCGACGAATTTCATCTCGGCGCTGAAGGAGCTATAACGGGGATCGCCCTCCAACACGGTGTAGCCCAGGGTCTTGGTCGCATCGTCAAAATTGTCCATGCGCTCCTTCACCTCTCCAGCATGAGCAATGGCTGTAGTACCCATCTCAACCAAATTAAACTAAGAAATTCTTCACCAAAAACAGCTGAATTATATCCTGGCCCACATTCATTACTCCACTAGTAATCAAAACTACAATTCTTGACGACTCCTTTCAAAATCAGATCATAACAACAAACAATCCCACACAGACAGAATATCCGAGCTATTGGAGCGCGATGGTGCGTTGAAATCAGACTGCTACGGTAGTCCGAAATTAAATTACAGGCCGCCAAAACACAGATTTGATGACTAGTAGTATCAGTGCAGTCAGTACTAGTTGGCCATACCAGGTCCCATCTTAACGATGCGGATGCTACCAGGCTCGCCATGTCCTTGCAGAAAAACACTCTTTGTAAAGTAGTCGGGCATGAGTGCGGGCAAGATCTCATCGGCATGCTTGCAAGCCTCCCAGATCCCATCAGCTGAGCACTGCAGGGGCTCAGTGTGCGACACTGTGTGCACCATGTTTGCTGCTTGGAAACTCAAATGCAACTCACCCAGAAGCTGCTCCTGCTGCTACCGATGAAACGAGAGCTGAAAGAGAACCGAGTTTGCAGCGAGGAAACACGGAGTTTGTTCTTGAGCAGGGGGTGAATAGAGAGAGAGAGAGAGAGAGGGAGGACACACAGAGGGACAGAGAGCGCGCAGTTTGAATCAAAATGAACGAACTGAAATGCTTTTATAGGCCTGCGATGGCAGTCAATTTGAGTCCAACGTTTTAGCAAATCCTCATACCATGACATTTGACTCTGACTTCAAGTGTTAATTCTATTGCTGCGAAAACTAGTTTGGGTCCCAGTTATTTCGTTTTGTAAAATTTTCATTTCCAGTTACGCGTTTGATGCCCTATTATGCCAAAACTGGCCGGGCGAAGGAGAAGGATAACTGTATTGTTGCCTGGGATTAACTTACTTTTGGAGTTGTTCCAACTGGTCCCCTTCAGTGATTTTCTTTTGAGAAATTTTGTCCTTTTTTGGACAAAAAATGGGGGAAGTTTTTGGGAAAATATTTATTTGTAGTGTTAACTTGACTAGATTTGCTACCCTTTTGGAAAAATTCTCCAAAAACAATTTATTAAATTTTTTTTTGGAAGGAACAGCCCTGGTCCCATTATACAATGTTTGTTTTTTGTGTGTCAAAGTGTTGCTATTTCTGTGAA
>Ga0116228_10004467_pt1 | contig 12398 bp, 11 predicted proteins | sample S1TSphfallax_2_FD_89694 | JGI IMG/M metagenome (GOLD analysis project Ga0116228, IMG submission 89694) | Host-associated microbial communities from peat moss isolated from Minnesota, USA - S1T2_Fc - Sphagnum fallax MG | ecosystem: Host-associated > Plants > Peat moss > Unclassified | place...
AGTCCTTACCAATGGACTACAACATCAAAAGGTGTTTAATTTTGATCAAGTTTTTTATTTCACATGTTTATTTTATATCACTACAAGACTATGAAGTAGGTAGCAAGTGGTAGGAGGGTCATCAAATTCTTAATGATCAATTTATAAATCATGATTTGAAACATGTTCAATGGAATATATTATTTTAATGATTCATTAAAAATGCAATCTTAAGGGCAAGCAGTATAATTTGGACCCAATTGTGAAATGAAAAGTTTTAAAAATTTTAAAATGTGGTATCAATGTTCATTACTACAAAAATGGGGTTTAATTTAACCACCCAATTCATTATGGGGCTTTAAAAGTGAACTGCACCACCATAAATCACCATTTCATTGTGCCATTTTACTTAAAACCAATTTAGGTGACCATACCCTTGTACCATTTCACTTCGAGTGAAACTTGAAACAACTTTGCCCATGTCTAGTAGAAGCAATTTGCTAGGGTACTAATTCACTAAGGTTAATTTTTTTGTATTATCCAAATAATTTTTAAAATTTTAAATGAAATCTTATAATTTGTGATTAATTATTATATTTCATTATGGTTATGTATAAAATTATTAAATATAAGCATGTCAAATATTTATTTATGTATGCTAAATATAACATGACATTATACTTAATGGTTAAATTTAGGTAATAACCAATACATTACAAAATAATATAACTAAAATACAATATATAATATTACTTGTTCACATAAACTATTAGTTATTTTATAATTTAATATGAAATATTAATACAAGTTTTTATTAATTAAGATCATGATTTTTTAACATTTCATTTATTTTTTCCATAAATTCATTTGCATTAAAAAAAAATGGAACTTGTCAAATCATATTTTTTCTTAAAGAAATATTTTGTGAGTTTTTTTTAAACAACACAATTCAAATGCGTTTTCCTTTAAATGGTTTGAAATTTTATGTTTTTAAAAAAGATATGTGTAAACCTTTGAAAAAAGTTCAAGAATGAATTTTCATTTATTTCATATGAACAAGATATGAAAAATAGAATATATGATAAAGTTTGATTTGTAAAACAATCTTGTGTAATTGTGATATATCCAAATTTTTACACCTTTTATCACAAAGCAAAATGATGGTTGGATGCTAAAGATGATGGAATGTCTTTTGGGAAACCAAGGTTCAAACCTTGCTACTAACAGTTCCATATATGGATTGTATATTGACCGCATACATACCATATATTGATAATATTGTTAACAACATATAATAAAATATTGTAAAATATGGCAAATTCACTAATAGTGAATGCATTATGTTTGTAACAACTAGTCCCAATCACTTAGGAACATAAGGAATTCAACAAATTTAATGTGTAATGAAATTGGGAGAATTTATTGAAAACCTAATGAATTTTTGTGAACTCGGCCACACCCTCTACCAAAGGTTTTAAAAAATCTATTTTCAATTTACTTTCCAAAGTTTGTATTATTATCACAATTGCAAAAAGTAATTTTTTTCACATTCATGGGAAATTATTTATAAAATTCAAGCATATGATGCATGTTTAATCACTGTCTATGCCATGTTTTTTAATTACAAACATAAATTTTCATTTTGCACATATATAAAAAAGTAGCTTATGAACACCTTTAGACCTATCATAAGGAAAAGCTACATTTGAAGGGCTCCACATTGTCATAGTTTTAAAATTGATGAATTTCAACAAATGTGTATCAAAATTGACAATGTTTAAAACATTAATAACACATTATTTTCAAAAAATTTGATTTGGAAAGTGTATAATATCATCCGCAAATAATAAACTTACAATTAAAAAATTAAAAAGTGATAATAATATAATACATTAAAAATGACCACGCATGGTTTATTTACTAAGGTTTGTACATCCCAATTATTACGACATTGCAAAAAATACTTTAAATAATAAAAATAATAATAAATCTACTTTCGTTCAGTGAAAAAGGATAACGACTACCCCACTTTACCATGCTTTCACTCAATATGAAAATCATCATATATTCAAAGTAGTCATAATGTTTACATATAAATGTATATCCATACACACACATTTAAAACTCTTTGTTAAAACCTACTTGACATCTATTTGAAACAAAAATCCACATTGTAAATGTAAACATCAAAATATATTTTAAAATATCAAGAATGTTTTTTTTACAATGCAAAATTTGAAAATTAATGCACATTAATTTAAAAAATCTTATCATTGATCATAAATACTTTAAAACATTAAATGTTCCTTAATTTTATAATGGTTTTTGTTGTTACTTTATGTTTACTTGCATGTAATTTTGACAAAGTACATAATATATTCACTTTATTTCAGTTACACCCATATTGTTTTGAATTTAAAGTATAGGATTCAAGGTTGAGGAAATAGTAAACTTGCTTCATCATGACAATAAAGATAACTTGAAAATTATTTATAAGTAGCATTGCAAATTGCAAGCTTTGTCGATATCCACCAATAAAGCTTGTAAGTCTTGGAGCCTAGAAAGAGGCCATTGCATAGGCTAATCACTCTTATCTACCTATGTGGGACTTTTCAAACAATGTTTTACATTGAAGAAATGCCTTTTAATCCTTGGACCAAAATCTCATATATTCCAAGGAATGAAAATGATCTTTAGTAGCTTGAATTTTTAATTTAGTTGATGGAGTATGAATGAGGGAAGTTCCTATTCCATTATTGTGTTCAGTTTTTCTTCTTAAACATGTTATGTACAATTGGAGATCAACAAACTTAAAATTTTTCTTGATTATAATTATTTGAATAAAATGGTTAATACGTTTCAAGATGCATTAACTTATTGAGAAACAATTGTTCTATGCTATAGCCATCAAACACAATGTAATGTTACTAATAAACTATCTCAACCATTGACTCGGTAAGTTACACAAATGGTTGTAAATAGACTCTCCTTTATTGTCCCTACATATGTTAAATATAATCGTGTGGACATTAATTCCTTAATGATGCTTTGAGCATGTGGTGGTGATAATGGGATTGGTTGTAAGGTAGTTTTATTTTTGTGTCACAATTATCTTTTGCAAAATGTCATGCATTTAACACACCACAAAATCAACATTATGTCAAATTTGTGATTAGATTTAGATAATTAACTTGAATTAGAAAACCTTGTATTAAAAAATAACATATATGCACCTAATATGTAGTAATGAACTTTTGAATGGCCTTAAATGGTCCACATTTTCATAAGTCCATATCCTAATCATTTTTAGATGGATTTTTAAAAAACTTCTCTTAATATGTTTATTAAGAAAATTCTTACATGATTTTTCTTGATATGGATTTTAGTAGTTCATTAACCACTATGCAATTCTTCATTTAACTAATGATATCATATTATACTACCATTTTCACACTACATATGGACTTTTGGTTGAAAGCACATTATGGGTGACCCACAACTTTTGTTCAAAGAAAGTGATGTACAACAAGTATCATAGTAAACAATAGGCTCAAATCTTGATGGCATTCTTTCACAATTCTAATCATGAGCGAAAAGCTTTAGAATGTGCATGACAACATTTTGAAACCCAAAGTTCATTTTGAGTTTAAATCATTTTGATCCAATAATTAAATGGATAAAGTCAATGTACACATAATATATAACATATATTCTTTTGATGACTCTAGGGTTTCATGTTTGTGATTCAAGAAACATTACTAAACAGAAGAAAATTGAAAACATAATGCAATGGTCACTTATAAATTTTTCTCCTTTTTCATATGGTAGGGTCAAAGCATGATCAAGTACAAAAAAAAATCAGTTCATAGTGCAAAAATTGAATCTTTTGAAATACACAAATGAAAGTAGAAAAGTCTTTGTTTATTTTGAAGAAATACATATACATATGTTTAGGATACTTGTGTAGCTATCCTTTTTAGATTTGAAAGTTGAAAAATTGAAATTAATGGTCTACTTGCAATCTACTTTATGCAAGTATGCACAAATGTTCAAAATTAAAAGTATGGAACAAGTATGTCATAAAATGGTTGAAATAGAAATTTAACAATGTGGTGCATTTTATGAATATTAGATGCACATTCTAGAAGTCCAAACTTGTCAAGTAATGTGCTTGTTAGGCATAAAAGTATTTTCAAGTGTGTAAATTGCACAATTTTTCAATTTACTACTTTTGACCTACTTTTTCTTGTCCAAGAGAATGTTCAAGAAATGTTCTAATGTAGAGAAGGTATCAAGACAAAATTCAAGTCCAAAAATAGATTTTGTTTCCTAATGATTAACAAAAATGGGAAGTAATCAAGTAAGTCCAATCCTTGAGATGTCCAGGCATGTGTCTAGAGCAAGATATCTAGACCATTGTATTTTGAGCTAACAATGCCCTTGATACCTAATAGTAAGTAGTAACATATTTGTCGCTACTTAATAGTAACCTAGAACCATCAGGTTTTTGTTTCCACTTTGGACATACACAAACTTGTCAATCTTGCATCTCACCTAGAAAGATGTGTTGTGAGTGTCGTGATGTGCATTATTTGATTCCCATTTGAGCTTGTCTATTCATATTGTTGAAAGATTTGTGGGTATCTTATTTTTGTATTTGTTCTTTTGGTGTTACTATTGTTGAAGTTTTGTGTGTGGACACTCCAAATCTTCAAACTCACAATTGTGAAATTGCTACTCGCTTTGTGAAGGTTGCAATTCAAAGTATCAAACTCATTACAAGAAATCTTGTATTAAGTAACCATCCAATTTGCAATTACATGTGATTGTCCGTCATTTGTAACTATGTTTTATAATTTTTACAATTAGTAACCATCTTTTTAGTGTTTTTACTATTTTTGTGACTATGGTGCAATTACTAAATTGTACATCCTTTCATATTGATTAACTTCTTGGATTTTCATTAAAAAATAGGCTTTTACGTTCAATTAGTTACAAATTTAATAGTAATTTAATTACTTTTGTGGTGTGCCTATACATTTTAGGTATAATAAGGCAGGGTTGTCACCGTGTTTGTGCGTCCTTCATGACGTGTCACCAACACTATGGCAGTCGAAAACTTTTCAATCCCATAGAAGCGAGGTGTGTCATATGTTTTTGGAAAGCCTTTGTCAAAGGCTTTCCAAAACATATGACACACCCCCTTTTTCAATCCCTATTGAACAATGGCGGTCTATTGGATGGTGATTGAAAATTTTTGGTCACTCAAGGGGGTACAAGCCTATGCTATCATTTTAGAAGAAAAAAATTCAACCCCCATTTTCCCTCTTGGGTGATGGAAAATTTTCAGTCACCAGCTGATGGTGTGGATGTGTTGCCATTCGACAAACCGCCACTATTTAATGGCGAATGAATTTTTTCAATCGCAAAAGAAGGGTGCAATGTTGGCAATTAACAATTTCTAGTTGCCAAAAGGGGGTGACCAAAATGGACAAAGTGTGGCAATCAAAAAATTTCAGTCACCATTTTATCATCACTATTGTTTGGATGGTGACCAAATTTTTCATTCACCACAAAAGGGGGGTTGTCATATGTTACATGTTACATGCTTCATTTTTTTGGCAACTGAAAAACTTTAGTTTGAAAAATTGTGACAATTAGATGGTGACCATATTTTTTAAATAGCCCATCCTTGTGGCAACCAAAACAAGCAAAAGGGGGTTTGTCTTTTCCCCCTTTTTGTTCTCCATTTGACAACTAAATCCATTTCGTTCGCCATCCAATGGTGGTGATCAAATCTAGTGGCAATTGAATCCATTTCGATCGCCATTTAATAGGGGCAAGCAAATTTGATCAAGGTAAATGAGTTCAATTGCCATCTGGTGAAAACCCCTCATTTTGTTTTTTTGTTCTTTCACCACTAATTGGGTTTTTTTCCCCCTTGTTCTTTGGTTTCTCCCCCCTTTGTTTTATTAGTTTTCTTACTTCTTTTAACTTTTTTTCCCCCCCCCTTTTCTTTTCTTTTTTTGGTATTCTTTTTTCATCCCTCCTTTCATTTTTGTATTTTTCTTTGGTTACTAAGCCCCCTTTGTGTTTTGTTTTCCTTTTTCTGTCATTTTCGCCATTTGTTATTTTCCCTTCTTCTTTTGTTCCCAACCTTCATTTTCACTCTTTCTTCTTCTTGCCATTTCTTTTCACCCTCTACTGAGTCTTGCCAATATTTTCTTTTTGTTCTTATTTCCTTTTTTTCCATTCTTCTTTTTCCTTTCTTTTTTTCCTCCCCTTGTTTCTTATTACCATTTCATGCCCTTCCCTTCATGCCCTTTTGGGCGACTGAAAACATTTGGTTGCCATTGGATAGTGGGGGTGTATCAGATGGTGACCAAAAAAATTTGATCACCGTCCAACATATCCCCACCATTGAATGGTGACTAAAGAATTTCAATCACCATCCAACGATGGGGGTATGTTTGATGGCAATTGAAATTTTCAATTGCCAACAATTGGGGGGGGGGGGTGGGTGTGAATGTAATATCATTTTTGAAAAAAAAAAAAAAAAAACCCATACCCTCTTGGGCCATCGAAAATTTTTAGTCGCCATTTGATGGTGGGGGTGTGTCAAATGGTGATTGAAAAAAATTTGGTCACCATCCTAAACACACCCCCACTATCTAATGGTGACCGAATGTTTTTAGTCATCAAGAAAGGGGGCATTTCATTTTTTTGGATCCAAAAACATATGACGCACTCCCCTTCTATGGCAACTAAAACATTTTGTTCGCCACAAAAAGGGGCAACCGAAATCCATTTTTGATCACCATTTGTAACAAGGGTTGTTTGAGTGTTAATAAAATTTTCCTCCATCCATCTTGGACATGGTGTTAGGGATGCATCAAGATGAATCGACATGACACTAGATGTAAAATGGTTACATCACGTTAGTTTTGACAACCTTGCAATAAGGTGTTTTGAACTACAAATTAAAAGTATATTTAGCATGTAGTCAAGTACATGAAGAATTATTAAAACCTATTTAACATGTTTAAATGTATTTAACCTATATTCAATGCATATTTTAAACACATATTATTTCATATTATGAACTTAAAATTAAAAAATTCTTCTTGATGTTATATTATGGTTTGTGTATATTATATCATGTTTATTCTAATGTATAATAAATTATAATGGGGATGTCATATTATGATGACATAATCTAATGTCAAACCAGTATTCATTATTCATAAAATAGTAATATCGACAAATTGATTAAATATTGTAAACTATGGAATAATAATCAATTGATTAAAATGAAAACTATGAAATAATATTGAATCAACTAAGTTTATGTATTATTTAATTAATAATTTCATATTTAATAGTCAATAAATTATTTTAAAATTTTAATGGATAATTTTATCTGATTATATAACCAATTAGATATTTTAATATATAATACTGAATATTACTAATTTATTTGATATTTTTTCATTTCAAGCTATTAATCAAGCTTCAAACTATAAATAACTAATGAAAATTTTAATTATTAATTTATCAATTTCCATTTACTTATCTTATCATTAATATTATTAATCATTATTATGGTAAATAATAAATAACCATTATTTAATTAATAGTCCTGTAATTTATATAAATTCAGTTTTCACATATTCAAGTATCTAGTTATTATTAATGATTAATTAAATTTATTTCATGTTTACACAATTTTATTTTTATTTTTTTCCACTACCCAAATTCATTAGGTTTTTAATAAAATATGAAAAATTTGACTAATATGTAACTTGTATGGTTTTGGTAAAAAAAGACTAGTTGATTAAAACATTTTTAATGAAATGGTTTTTAGTTGTTTTGGATAGTCACATGTTGCATTAGATAATTATTAATTAAAAAATATGACATGGATATATGAAGTCCCAAGTTAATATGACATGGAATAACATGTCACATCATCATATAATTTATTCTTAATTTTTTTTCTTTGTGTGGATCGTGGACTCATGGATTACATTTTTGTCACAACATGTTGTGACAAATATTATTATTATTTATTTTTGGTTTTCCGATTTTGTTAGCAAAAAACGTTTCTTAACAACCATTTAAACATGATGTTTGTGTAAATCATGATGTATATGTTTGTAAATTGCATTTGTACAAAGTATATTAAGACATGTATCCATCAAGGATTGATCCCCTCGTGCAAACATGTCAAAGTCTTAACCATGAAACCACTTCAACACTTTAATAGTGATGAAAAAAGTTTAATTTTCTTATCTTTTTCATGAAATTGTTTAGGACATTCAAACTTTAGCATACGTTTTCTTTCACAAAATGTATTCAAATGCTATAAATGAAAACATGATCTTGAAGTTTATTCAATAATGTATTCAAACAAATTATTATAACTTACAAAAATTACAATGTTAAAAAAAAAACTTAAAATAACATTTCATGAATGAATCAACAAATATCTTTTTGATTAAATTGACCTAAAATCTTTGTACATTCAATGTGAACTCAAAAGTCCATTTATGAAGTCTGTTATTTAAAAAATCATTACATAGAATTTGTCCATTTTTTGAAGAATTGCAAGTTCATATTTTGCCCAATATGATTAGGTATTATTATATTTTATTTTAAAAGAAGATTGCCACATTTTGTTGTACACAAGTTGTGAAGTTGGAAAATATGTTTAAATCTTTCAATATTATAGTTATTTCCAATATTTTATTGCAAAACATTAACAATATATATTGTATACTTGGCCCAAAAAACTTTTCTTTCAATTTTTTTTTTGATGCCTTAAATTGGCAAAATTTGGCCATAAAAAGAAATATTAATTGAGTAGTAAATATAGTCATTTAATTATCAAGACCATATTTGTTTAGCACCATTAATCATACACTAATACTAAAGACTAATTACACAACTTTGAAAAAAAATGACAACATATTTTTATTCTAATGTTAGAATATATTTTACATTTGTTTCTTTTGTAAAAGGAATCACAATTTAATTTGGTGAAATTTTGGGTTTAAATAGTTGAATTAACCCCCCTTCCACCCAACCAACATGTTTTTTTAGTTTCAATTTTCTTAATTTCACAATTCTTGGTGGGAAAAAATTGAAAAACAATAGGGCAAATTCAAGGAAAACAGTAATCAACAAAAAAACTTGCCAAAAAAATTGGGATCAAAAATTTGAAAAACAATTGTTACTTCTAATGATTAAAAGTTTAAGAATAATTATAATTTTTCCAAACTTAAACACATAAACAATTCCAAACATCAAATTTATTTAAAAACATTCAAGCACAATCTTTCAAATCATCATAAACGTTATCCAAGTTTTTTGAAAATTTAAAAATAAATATTAATGATGTAACCAAAGGTTTTTTGTGGTGAATTTCCAGCATGTTGCAAACATTAAAGGGCCATCAACATCGACAAAGGGATTTATAAAAATTTAGACATATTTTTTTAAATAAAAAAGTATATAGTTATTTTAAAATATGTATTAGTTTTAAACAATATACGTTTTTAGTTTCTTAAAAATGATATAATTCTACAATGGGTTTTAGGACTTGTGATCAAAATATTGAGATATTTTGATTAATAATGTATTAAAAAAGTAATTTAAAATTTAAATTAATTAAATAAATAAATAACTTCAAATTGCATGTCATGAATGAATCTCAATTTTTTTTTTTTTGGGTTTGAATTGACCTAGAATATTTATAAATTCAAAGATAATTTTTAAATGCATTCATTAAATATTTTACATTTTTATTTTCAATATGTTTAATTTCTATGGAATTGCATGCTTTTATTTTCCTCAACATGATTACATACAATTTATTTATTTAGTTTTGCATTGTTAAAATGGTAATCATCCATAAAACAATTGCCACATTTAGTTATAAATAAGTTGTGTAGTTGGAAACTTGTTTAAATCCTTCAATATTATGGTTACTTATTATATTTTATTGTAAAAATTTGACAACATACATATTTAAATTTGAAAAAAAAAATCTTTCAAAAAACCTCTTTCTTAATCTTGTTGCCCCTTTAAATTGGCCTGAATTAGCCACAAGAAAAAACATTAATTAAGTGGTCAATATATCCATTTAATTATCAAGACCATATTTTATTAATAAGATGAATCATATACTTATACAAATAATGAATTACCTAACTTTGAAAAACAAATCACAACATATTATAATTATTTTAATGATGTGAGAATATATGTTACATTTTTTTCCTTATTAAAAATAAAAGTTAATTTTTAATTTTTAATTGTTTTGAAATTTTTGGTTTGAACAATTGAATTCCCCCCCACCTTTGTCCCCAACAACCAACATATTTTTTTGGTTTTGAATTTTCCTAACTTGGTAATTCTTCTTGGGAAAAAATGGAAAAAATAATGCAAATCCAAGAAAAAATGTAAAAAACAAAAACAATTGAAATCACAAATTTCAAAGAAAAAAGGTTATTCATAATGGATAAAAGTTTTAAAGTAGTTATAATAATTTCAAAATTAAAACACATAAACAATTCCAATATCACATTTATTTGAAGAAATTTAAGTTTCAGCTTTGAGATCGTTATAAATCTTATTTAATTTTATTAGGATTTCAGAATAAATATTAATGATGTAACTAAGTTTTTTTTGTGATGAATTTCCACAATTTTGCAAACACAAAAAAGGTCATCAACATGAACAAATGATTTTAAATTCATTTTACATTTTTATATTTTTAAAATGATATAATTCTACAATGGGTTCTAGGAATTGTAACCAAAATATAAATATACTTTAACAAATTTGTAGCTACATATATGGCTTATAGCCAAAACATGGCTAAAGTTTTTTATCAATGATTTTGAAGAAGGTTACCAAATTGAAGAAATGAAAAGATTAAGAAATCATTTATGTCAATATTATTATCACCATTTATAATTGTTTCATTAAAAATTTTAAAAATCATTAAAAAAAATTCATTTGTAAATATCTAAACATAAACCTGTAACAAAATAAGCTTTGAGAAATTGATAAACCATGTTTAAAATAAAAATAATAAGTATAAAATATTTTTCGTAATAATAATAATAATAAATTCAAAGTTTTTTAACATGGATTTTTTTTTATCATACACCAAGAAAAAATTGGCGAAAAAATTTGGGATTATTTTTGCGATTTTTTCTTGGTGTGGCATTATGAACATTCATAATAATAAACTTGTCCATGATGCCTAAAACAAACAAGGGAAAATTATATTTTTTAATTTACATAAATGTACAAGAATTCAAGATATGAAAAAATTATAATTTAACGGTTTACATGAATCCTAGACTTTGCATGTATGAACATTTTGACCTAATCATTGACCCATTCAAATATAAATGTGAGACTTCCCAAATTTTTAGACATCTATTTCAAAAAATTCTAGTGAATGCAAAATGCAATTCATGAGTAGTCGATTTAACAACATTCAAAGTGAATGCTTCAACTTATGTGCAAATGTTAATAATTCAAGATATGCAAAAAAATTCACTAACCCATTCAAGTATAATTGTGAGGCATTAATTTGTTATGTGTGTTTCAATATATACTAGTAAATGTAATATGCAACATTTGAATAGTGATTTTAATAAGCCCAAAGTGGATGATTTGATTCATGTAAAAATATTGATAGTTTAAGAAATGTGAAAATTTCACTAAACCATTGAAATATAATTGTGATACATTGAATTGCATGTGTTTTAGTATATTATAATAAGTGCAAAATATAATTTTTTAGTAATGGTTTTAATATATTGAAAGTGAATAGTTCAACTAATTGAAAAGATGTGAAAAAAATCATTAATTCATTCTAATATAAATGTGGGGCCTAAAATTGTTGCATATGTTTTAATAAATGATGGTAAATATAAAATGCAACTCCTAAGTAATGGTTTCAACATGTTAATAGTTGATAATTTAAAAAATATGAAAAAAATCATTAACCCATTATAATACATTGTGTAAATAAAATTAAAGGCTACCTTTATCTCCACATCAATAATTTTAAATTATTAAATAATTAAATAAGGTTCAAATTGTACTCATAAATGAATAACATAATGAACGTAACAACTATGAATAATATTGACTATTAAGTAGTGCAACAAACCACTTGCAACTTAAGATGACCAAATATAATTGAAATGTAATAAAATCGGACAGTAGTCATAATGTGTGGAGATGGAAAAGGACAATTTTTTTTCTTATGTTAGTTCATAAGTTCAAAACTAAAAATTAATGTTTGTTAATCAGTTTAAATTTTATTTTAAATTATTTAATATTTTAATTTGTAATTAAATTAATATGCAATTAATATTCAATTACTTATCTAATAA
>Ga0116228_10004468_pt1 | contig 12397 bp, 7 predicted proteins | sample S1TSphfallax_2_FD_89694 | JGI IMG/M metagenome (GOLD analysis project Ga0116228, IMG submission 89694) | Host-associated microbial communities from peat moss isolated from Minnesota, USA - S1T2_Fc - Sphagnum fallax MG | ecosystem: Host-associated > Plants > Peat moss > Unclassified | place: USA...
CATCTGCATGAGCCGATCGACCGCCGTGACGAGATCGCGAGCTGGTTCTATACCCAGGGCTGGCAGACGGCTGCGCCGCTCGCCACAGGATCGAGGGCTGTGGCGGACCCTGCCTTGCGTTATCTCGTCTTTGCCGAGCCAGGGGATGAGGGGCTGCACCTTCTCGAGCAATCTCTGGAGGCTGCCAGACAGGTCATCCAGGTCTATCCCGGTGCTGCGTTCAACCATGCCTCCGCCGGCAGGTACACCCTGCAGACCGACCAGCCCACACAATACATCCGACTCTTTGAGGAATTGCAGCAGAACGAATGTTGGCCAGACCACATCATCTTCGCCTGGACCGAGTTTAAGGATGACACTGCGAAGCACGCCTGTTTCGCCCGTCTCTTCTATCTCGCCGAGGCCATTCAGCGTTCCGGCAAAGCTGCCGGGCTCACCCTCTCGGTCATTACCAGCGATGCCTACGATGTCTACGGCGAAGGCCACAGCCAACCGGCAAACCGTGCCGCGGCCTGGCTGGCCACTGTGGTTGGTACGGAAATCACTGGCCTGAAGCGTCGCGTGGTCCAGCGGGACAGCGCGCAATCGCCCGACGTCACGGCCGCACGTCTCCTGGCGGAAATTCACGCCGGGCCCCAGAACGAGAACAACGCCGAGCTCGTTGTCCTGCGTGGCCGCCATCGCTGGACGCCCTCATGGGTGCCTCTGGCATTGCCTGCTGCGCAGCCTGCTGCGTTGCGCCGGCATGGCGCCTACATCGTGACCGGCGGCATCGGTGGAATTGGTCTCGTGCTCGCGGAGTATCTCGCCGCAGCCGTCTCTGCGCACCTCATCCTCGTGGGTCGTTCATCCTTCCCGCCACCCGCGGAATGGGAAACTCTGGCCTCGCCCGCCAACCCCGACGCCGCTTTGCGGCAGAAGGCACAGGCACTCCTGCGTATCCAGGCAGCCGGCGGCTCGGTCGAAATCATGGCCGCGGATGTCCGCGACAGGCAGCGCATGCAGCAGGTGGTCACCCACGCCCGCAAGCGTGATGGCGGGCTCGCCGGCATCATTCACAGCGCCGGTATCGTCGATTACACCGTCCTTGGCGCGACCGCACCCCAGGCGATCGAGAACGTCTTTGCGGCCAAGGCAGAGGGCACAGGCTGGATTGAATCCGTCCTCGCCGAGGGTGGTCTGGACTTCGTTCTGCTCTGCTCTTCGCTCAGTTCCGTCATCCCATCAGCCGGCCTCTCCACCTACGGCGGCTCGAATGCCTATCTCGATGGCTTTGCTGCTGCTCATGACAATTTGTCAGGCACGCGCGTCCTCGCGGTCAACTGGGACAACTGGAGCGAAACCGGCATGGCGGTTGCGGCGGCTGCTCTGAGCGAGGGCAAATCGGAAGGCGCCCAGGAAATCGCGCTCGGTATTTCCAACCGCGAAGGCGGCGAGGCATTTGCTCTTGTCCTTAACGCGCCGGTCAGCCAGGTGGCTGTTTCCACACGCGATCTCCCGCGACTCCTTGCCAGAATCGCCGCGCTCCGCGCCCGGCAGGGCGTCAGCGACAATACAGCGGCTATCGCCGAAACAGCGCACCCCAGGCCCGAGCTTTCGCAGGAATACACCCCGCCCTCCAACGATGTTGAAGCCGCCATCGCAGACATATGGCAGGAACTGCTCGGCCTCGAACGGGTCGGCATTCATGATGACTTCTTCGAGCTCGGCGGACACTCCCTGCTCGGCGCGCAGGTCATCGCACGCATCCGTGAGCGATTCAAGGTTGACCTTCCGCTGCGCATGATCTTCGATTCTCCCACCCCGGCCGCCATTGCCGGCCTGGTCCTGGCTGGTCTCGATAAGCCTGCTGTTCCAGATCAAACGCCGCACAACATCGAAATCGACCAGCGTGAGCGAGAAGAAATTGAAATCTGATTCATACCTGGCGTGCGCATGAGTCTCTGCCCTCGATGAACCCGCAACAACTGCAGACCTGTTCCGACGAGGAGTTCCTTCAACTCCTCGCGCAACGCGACATCCAGCTCCGCCTCCATGAGGGGAAGCTCAGGTTGAGTGCACCTGCCGGCGTCCTGGATGACCAGACGAAGTCCGAGCTTACCCGCCGCAAGACGAATCTGATCGCAATGTTCACGACGCCGCAGCCAACGACCGCGCCGCTTTCCTATGCCCAGGAACGGCTCTGGCTCATCGAACGCTTCCGTCCCGGCAACTTCGCATACAACTTCCCGGAAGGCTGGCAGATCAACGCCGCGATCGATCCCGGGACCATGCAGGCGGCGATCAACACCGTGCTGCGTCGCCACGCCGCCCTGCGCAGCAGCTTTCATGAGAGTGCACCGGCCAACCCTGTCCAGCAAATCCACGACAATGTCTCTTCTGCACTGGAGGTCCTGGATTATCGGCAGCTCCACCCAGCGAAGCAGCAGGAACACCTGCAACAGACACTCAACGCCCTCGCGCGCCAGCCCTTCGATCTGTCTCTTGCCCCGCTCGTGCGCTTCTATCTTTTCGAGCTTGCGCGGGAGAAGCATGTCTTCTTCATCAACATGCACCACATCATTTCGGACCGCTGGTCCATGCGCATCCTCTATCGCGAGCTGTTCGCCGCCTACCAGGCACACGCGCAGGGCAGGGAAGCAGACCTCCCGCCGCTCACCACGCAGTACGCCGACTTTGTCCGCCGCGACCGCGCTACTTCGCCTGCCTACGCCGAGCACCTGCACTACTGGCAGACCCAGCTCGCGACGCCGCCCGATCCGCCGCAGCTGCCCTTTCGCCTTCAGCCGGCGGTCGCACATCCCTTCGATGGCGCCATCCACTCCTTCTCGCTCACAGCGCAGGATGCAGCCGGCATCCGCGCGCTGGCCCGCATCCACTCCGCATCGCCCTATATGGTGTTGCTTGCGGCGTACGCCGTTCTTCTGCACCGCTACACCGGCGTAACCGACCTCTGCGTCGGCTCGCCCGTTTCAGAACGGACCACTACGGATACAGAATCCCTGATTGGCCTCTTCGTCAATACACTGGTGCTCCGCCTTCATGTACCTCGGGAAGCGACCTTCGCCCAGATTGTGCGCACCGTGCGCGAGACCGTGCTCGATGCCCAGACCCATCAACTCCCCCTGCAGCGCATCCTGACTGACCTGCGAGGGCTCGCGAACCAGCCGCTCGTCTCTACCCTGTTCGCCTTCGATGCCGACATGGGCAAAGTGATGGATGCGACCGCGACCCCGGTTGCCATTGATCCCGGCGCCGCCAAGTTCGATCTTTCACTGCAGATGTACGAAGACCAGGCGCGCATCGGCGGCTGGTTTGAATACCGTACCGACCTGTTCACTCCCGAGGCGATCGATCGGTTCTCGCAGGCTTTCGCCCTGTTGTTGCGCGATGCCATCCGCAGCGCCGAATCGCCCGTGGCGAAACTGACGATCATGCCGGCAGAGGAACGCACGCGCCTGCTGAAAACCTGGAACGACACGGTTGCAGATTTCCCGCTTGATCGCACCATCCACCAGCTGGTTGAAGAACAGGCCGCGCAAACACCGGACGCCATTGCCGTGATCGACGGCCTCGATCGCATCTCCTATCGCGACCTGGACCGCCGCGCCAACCGCATTGCGCACGCATTGCTTGCCCGCGGAGTCACCCTCGAATCCATCGTCGGCATCCGGATGCCGCGCTCCGCAGGGATGATTGCCGCCATGCTCGGCATACTCAAGGCTGGCGCAGCCTATCTTCCCCTCGACCCGCAGTACCCAGAACAGCGGGTCCGCTTCATGACAGAAGACAGCCGCTGTGCCGTCGTTCTGTCTGAGGAGCCGGGGCCCACCCCCGGCGAATCCGAAGACCATCCGGCAACAACAGTTGCGCCTTCCAACCTCGCCTACGTCATTTACACGTCCGGCTCGACTGGCCAGCCCAAGGGCGTAGCCATCGAACACCACAGCGCTGTCTCCTTTCTGCATTGGGCTCGCAATACCTTCTCCGCAGAGCAATTGCGGGGCACGCTCGCCTCGACTTCAATCAGCTTCGATCTGTCTGTCTTCGAGATCTTTGCGCCGCTCATTTCCGGCCAGACCGTCATCCTTGCGAAAGACATTCTCGCCCTGCGCTCGCTGCCCGCTGCCGGCGAAGTCACGCTCGTGACCACCGTTCCCAGTGCTGCTTCTGCCGTTCTGGCGGCCGGCGGATTCCCGGCGAACGTCCACACCCTCAATCTCGCTGGCGAGCCGCTCTCCACCGCCCTAGTCGACCGCCTCTACCGCGAGACATCGATTGCCGACGTGAATGACCTCTACGGCCCGACCGAGACCACGACCTATTCGACCTGGACCCGCCGCACATCGGGCGTCCCGGCTACCATCGGCCGGCCGATCGCCAACACGCGCGTGTACATCGTCGATGCCTCGCTCGAGTTGGTTCCCGAAGGCGTCCCGGGGGAACTGCTCATCGCCGGCGAAGGCGTCGCCCGCGGCTACCTGCATCGCCCCGAGCTGACCGCGGAAAAATTCGTCTCGCTTGCCCATCTGGGAGAACCGGGCATCGCCTACCGCACCGGCGACCTGGTTCGCTACCGCCCCGACGGCCAACTCGAGTACCTCGGACGCTTGGATAACCAGGTCAAGATTCGCGGTTTCCGCATCGAACTGGCAGAAATTGAAGCCACCCTGATGACCTACCCAGGTGTCCTCGAAGCTGTTGTCGTTGTCGATGCCCGCGCAACCCTCATCGGGACCTTAGTCCTTCATCCCGGGCATGCACTCGATACAGCAGCCCTGATCGACCACCAGGCTCAGTTTCTACCCGGCCACATGATTGTCCGCGTCCTCCACGCCGTCGAAGATTTTCCACGAACGCCCAATGGCAAAATCGACCGCAGGCAATTGATCGCTTCTTCGTCCAGCCAGACCGCCAGCCTGCCAACGCCAGCCCGCGATCCGCTGGAAAGGGAACTGACATCCATCTGGCAACAGGCATTTGGCCTTACTTCTATCGGGATCGATGACGACTTCTTTCAGCTCGGCGGCCACTCACTCCTGGCCTTGCGTCTGTTTTCCGAGATCGAGTCACGGCTCGGTCGCACACTCATGCTGAGCATCCTGTTTGAAGCTCCGACCATCCGGCTGCTTGCCGAAAAAATCCGTCAGCAATCGCCGGTAGCCACAGCCTGATCCGCTCCTCGTCCACACCTCGAACAGCGCCTTAGCGCATCACGCGCGGCAGGAAGAAGTCGAAGAACCTCTTCTCATCCGAGTGCAGGCAGACATGCGCATTCGGCTGCCCGGCAACCTCGCGCGTCATGCCCTTGTCGTCGACGTCAATCCGCATCGTCGTCATAGGGCAGGTGTCCGGTTCAAGCGCGTACGCCGTCGCAATCACGTCATAGAGAGTCGGCGTGTCATCGTGCGATGCCGCCGTCCACTCTCCCGTAAGCGTCTGCAAATCGTTGGTCAGAGGGCTCCCGCGGGCGTACAGCGTCTTTCTGCGCGCAGCATCCAGGTACACCTGCGTTGAATCGAGCGGCATCACGTACAACGGGACACCCGACTGGAAAAGCATCTGCCCTGCCGGGATATCGCCGATCATGTTCCACTCCGGCTCCGGATTGCCGCCGCCCTCATCGCCATAGCCTCTGTGGATTGATCCGCCCATCATGACGACACGCTTCAGCTTGCGAAAGGTCGCCGGGTCCTTTCGCAACAGCGCGCCGACGTTTGTGAGCGGCGCAATCGAGATCAGCGTCACTTCGCCGGGGTTCTTTCGGATCGTCTCCAGGATGAACTCGATTGCATCGGGATAACTCCTGTCCGGATACTGTGCAGCGAAGGCTGCCTGCGAGGGCCCGTTCTTCACCTTCGTCACCGGCCCCGCATAGACAGGAATCGAGGCATACCCTGAGTCCGTAAGCAGATGAGAAACCAGCCGCGCGCGCAGGTGCGTATCCCCAAACGCGGTAGTGATACCGAGGACCTTCACCTCGGGACTGTGGAGCAGCAGCGCCAGCGCGTAGGCATCGTCGATGTCATCGCCGATGTCTGTATCGAGGATGACTTTTTCCGGAGCGACCTTCCCGGGCGTCGCGCCATTCGCTAGTGGTCCACTCCCCCCGATCAGGAGGGCCAGACTCAGCATGAAACAAAACTTCCGCATATGGCCTCCGAGTGTACTCGATCCATCCATGCGTCGACGCTCCGGTCAGAATGCCGACCGTCCGGCAGGCGGACCCCGACGTGGAATGCTTACGCTCGCCCCGCGAACTCCCGCGTCTCGGTCGCCACTTTGATTTTTTCGCCCTCTTTGATGAAGAAGGGCACGCGAATTTCCACGCCTGTTTCGAGCTTTGCCGGCTTGGTGACCGCGCCGCTGGCGGTGTCTCCACGGACACCTGGCTCCGTGTACGTCACCGTCAACTCGACATGCGCGGGTAATTGCAGCCCGATCGGGTTTCCGTTGTATTTATCGATCTGGACAATCGTTCCCTCGGCCAGCAGCTCCAGCGCATCGCCCACCAGTTGCTCGCCGAGCGCCAGCGTCTCAAAGCTGGATTGGTCCAGAAAATACGACCCGTCCCCGTCGCTGTACAGGTACGACGCAGGCACCGTCTCAAGGTCCGGCTCTTTGAACTTGTCGCTCGCCTTGAACGTTTTGTCGAAGACGGCGCGTGTCAGCATATTGCGCATCTTCAACCGCACCAATGTCTGGCCGCCGCGCGCTGTCGGGGTGGAAATCTCCGCATCCAGGCAATAGAACGGCACATTCTCAAACTCGAAAAACATCTTCCGCTTGATATCGATAGCGTCAATCAGCGCTGCCATCATTCCCTCAAAACAAGTCGAATCAGTGGTGAATCTTTCCGAGCATATCAGGGATTGCCGTCACCATCCGCTCGCCCGGCTGCCACTTCGCACCGCAGCGTGAACGTCGTCTTCACATCGCCGAGGTCCACCGTCTCGGTACCGCTCTGCGCTTTCTCTGACACTTGAAAAGTATCTGTCCGTCCCGGCATCACAATGCGGTAGAAGAACGCTCCGTCCTTCCTGCGGAAGAAGTCTGCCCGAATCGAATCACGTTTGCGCGCCGGGCTTTTCCGGCCAGCAGCTTTCTGGGCCGGGTTTTTGCTGTTCTGGGCCGGCGTCTTGCTCAGGAATCGGATTGTCCCGTCTGCGCGAAACTCCAGGCTCGCCCCGCCCCTGTCTGGCTGATACCGGCACACCATCACTGGCTGCGGATTCGGTGATGGAGGAGGGAACACGAACATCGGCAGGAACATAGCAGGCAAGGGATCTACGAATGCAGAAAATCACAGTCGTAGAAAATGACACTCAAAGATAGCACCGGGCCACAGTGCCGCGCAGCGTTCATCGGAGGCAATCGACGCCTCGACCCCGATTACCGTTTAAGGACAAAACGTTTTATTGCGTGACATTTTCCTTAGAACCAGTTCGAAAGATGACCGGGCCTGGGGGAAAATGTAGATAAGGGAGCACTGCATTTCCTATGGGTCGCAAGAGACTTTTGCCGCAGCGCGAGCGTGTGCATAGCAGACGGCTGATTTGGGCGGCTGCGCTCCTGGCGCCAACATTTGCCTGGTCGCAGCAGCCTTGCGCAAATGGCATCCGCGTCGATGGTTACGTCACTGACCAGACAGGCTCAACGATTGCAGCAGCACAGGTCCGGGCGGCGGATGGTGAAGCAACCACGACGGACAGCACCGGGCACTTTCTCTTTGCCTGTGTTCCGCTGGCTTCCTCGACCATCACCGTGAACGCCGCTGGCTTCAATCCCGCGACCGTGCCCGCGAATCCACAAAAACCCGGCGGCCAGGCGCATCTCGCCATCAAACTCACCGTCTCTAGCGTAGAAACCACCGTCCAGGTCACTGCCGACAGTCCGCCCATGTCTCCCGACAACAGTGTTGGCACGCGCACCCTGAATGCCGCCGCCATCCAGGAGCTCTCCGACGACCCCGACGACCTGACCCAGCAGCTCCAGGCCCTGGCTGCGAGCGTCGGCGGGGGCGGAACCGCCACCATGGTCGTCGATGGTTTTCAAAATGGAAGCGCGCTCCCGCCGAAGAGCGCCATCGCTTCGATCCGCATCAATCCCGATTCGTTCTCGCCGGAATACCCGATGCCCACATGGGAAGGCGGCCGCATCGAGATCACCACCAAGCCCGGGTCGGAAAAGTATCACGGCGCTGTCTACTTTACAGACAGCGACAGTAGCTTCAATGCCAATGACGCCTTCTCCACCACGGCGACCCCCGCCGGCAAACACCGTTTTGGCTTCGAACTGGGAGGCCCGATCGTCCCGCAGAAGAGCGGGTTTTTCGTCGCCCTGGAAAAGCGCGACATCAACGAATTCAATGTCGTCAACGCCATCACACTGGACGCCAATGACCAGCAGGCGTCGCTGCAGCAAAGCGTCTCTGCGCCGCAGCGCCTCTGGATCGCCTCTATCCGCGGCGACCTGCAGGTGACGCCGAAGGACAGCGCGACGCTTTCCTTTTCCGCGAACGTCAACAGCCTTGCGAACCAGGGTATCGGCGGCCTCACGCTGCCGTCGGCAGGCTATTCCAGCGAGGTCAGTGAGTACGATCTCCGCTTCTCGAACAACCAGATTCCCAATGCCAGCCTGCTGCATGAAACCCGCATTGGCTATACCTGGAAGACGACCGCGAACACGCCCAACTCCACTGCTCCTTCACTGCAGGTGGCAGGCTTCTTCACCGGTGGCGGAGCGACCAGCCAGGACCTGAACAGCCAGGAGCAGGACCTTGAAATCGATGACGATGTCCTGATCACGCGCGGCAAACAGGAGTTGAAGATCGGCGCGCAGTCTCTGGGCATCTTCGTCCATGATTACGATCCGGACACCTTCAATGGCTCGTATGTCTTTGGCGGCGGCAGCGCACCCGTCCTCGATGCCGATAACCATCCGACCCCGGCCACGACCAACATCACTGCGCTCGAGCAGTATCGGCGCGCCACGCTCGGCCTTGCCGGCGGCACGCCGACGACCTACCAGCAGACCACCGGAACGCCGCTCGTGCCGCTCACCCAATGGCAGCTCGCCCTCTACCTGACGGACACGATCAAAATCACGCCGCATCTCACCGCGCTTGCCGGCATGCGCTATGGCTTGCAAAGCGAGCCTGACACGTTTGCAAACCTGGCGCCGCGCGCCGGCCTTTCCTGGTCACCGGACAAAAAGCGGGACTGGGTGCTCCACTTCCGCGCCGGCATGTTTAACGCTGCCATCACCCCGAGCGACGCCATCCAGGTCGCCCGGCTCAATGGCACGCGCCAGCAGGAAGCACTCGTCTATTCACCGAGCTTCACGTCTCCGCTCACCCCTGTCGCCGGATCGATCCTGGTCAGCACCCTCTACCAGTTTCCGCACACCTTCGAACAACTGCCGATCGGTGAACTCCAGGTCGGTATCGAGCATGATTTTCCGCACCACTGGCATCCGTCGGCATCTTTCAGCTGGGCCGCTGCCTGGGGTGATCCGCGCGGGGTCAACATCAACGCGCCATTGGTCGCAAGCACCAATGGCGTTGCGCCCAACCCGACTGCCGCTCTGCTGGCGTCGCGCCCCATCGAGCCGGGTGTCAATATCAACCAATATCAAAACTCAGGGCACAACCACGGCTGGGACACCTGGGTCGGCCTCGAACAGAGCAGCTATAAGCATTGGAATATCGATCTGGGCGCCTGGAATGAAAGTTATCGCTCCGATGAGGGAACGCCGCAAAGCAGCTACAGCAAGGCCGGCGAATACAGCCGACCCGCCTGGCAATCCAGCGGGGCCTATGTCGAGAGTGACGTCAAATTCCCGGAGAAGATCGAGCTTTCGACCGAACTGCACTTTCACTACGGCCAGCCCTACGACATCACCACCGGGACCGATGCAAATGGCGATGGCGACTTCAACGATCGTCCCTCGTACGCGTCCACCCCGGAGGCCGGCGTGTACAGTACGCCCTTCGGCCTGCTCACCACAAACACCGTCAATGGTGACGTCCCGCGCGACCTCGGCACTATGCCCGCCGTCGTCCGCAGTTACGCGAACCTGAGCCGCGTCTTCAACCTGAGTGCCAAAGATAAGGACCATCCACTGTCTCTAAGATTGAATGCGAGGAGTTCGAATTTCATCAACCATACAAACGTTACTGCTGTCGGCACGGTGGTTTCCTCGTCCAACTTTACAGATGCGCTCTCCGCGCAGACGGCACGCCGCGTGGAACTGGGAGCACGCTTTTCGTTCTAACTGCTTTGCAACGGCTTTGAAATCGACTCCAGCGACTTACCCGCCGTCTCAATGCCGAAGCTCATTTCGCAGATGGCCGCCGCAAGCATGAGCAATGCGCCAAGCCCATAGCCGAGCGCAACCATGGCTCGGGAATTCGTCTCAATCAACAGCCCAAAAAGAAGCGGCGCGCCAACGCCGCCGGCCAGCGTCCCGATGGCATAAAACATAGCGATAGCGAAGGCGCGCAATTCGAGAGGGAAAATTTCGCTCACTGTAAGATACGCCGCACTCGCCGCTGAAGACGCGATGAAGAAAATCACGCTCAGGCAGATGCTGGTCCCCTCCTGGCCCAGTGCACCCGTTGCGAATGGAATGGCAGTCGCCAACAGGAGCAGTCCCGCTGCGCCATAAGTCATCGAGATCATTTTCTTCCGGCCGACCGTATCGAAAAGTCTGCCGATCGTCAGCGGTCCCAGAAAGCTGGCAATCGCGAAGGGAAGCAGGTGCTTCGGCACATCTTTATCCGAGACATGGTAGAAGCTCTTCTCGATCAGCCCGTAGCTGAAGAAAACAGCATTGAAGAAAAAGGCCTGCGATGCCATCAGGATCAGCCCCAGGTAGGTCCGCTGCCTGTTCTCGCCCAGCATGTTTTGAAAGACATCGCGCAGTGGCGTGTGGTCGCGAACATGAATCTTTAGGGGCCCGCCTTCCGCCTTGGGGAGCGAGGCAGCATCGCCATGCGAGACGATTGCTTCCACTTCGCAGACAAGCTTATTCGCTTCTCGCTCACGTCCGCGCAGCATCAGCCAGCGCGGACTCTCGGGCACAGAAAGCCTCATCACAAAGATGCCGATTCCCAAGAGGCCGCCGATGCCAAAGGCGTAGCGCCATCCAGGAGGTCCGCCCAGAAGGTAAATCGCGGCAAGGGAACCGATTGTCCCGCCGACCCAGAATGTTCCGTTCACAATCAAGTCGACCGTACCCCGCACCCGACCAGGGATCAGTTCGTCGACGGCCGAGTTAATCGCCGCATATTCGCCGCCGATCCCTACACCCGTCATCGAGCGGCATACGGCAAACGAAAGAAAGTTCCACGAAAATGCACTCGCGAGCGTTGCAAGCGAATATGTCGCCACTGTCACCAGAAACAGCCGCCTGCGTCCCAGCCGATCCGTAAGATATCCGAACAAGAGGGCACCAAAAACAGCACCCGCGAGGTAGATCGTCGCCGCCGCTGTCACCTGTGCGTCCGTCAGGGACAGTCCCTGCGGACTGGTGAGAATGCCAGCGAGCGAGCCGACCAGCGTAACTTCAAGCCCATCAAGCAGCCACGAAGTCCCCAGCGCCGTAAGAATGCGGACATGCCATTTCGACCACGGCAGTCGGTCCAGCCGCGCTGGGATATCGGTCGCAACGGTCTGGTTGGGGTCCGGCTTGCGATCGACTCTTGACCCGGTGGCCATAGCTCCAATCCTGGACCTTACTTGGATTCCGCCCTGGACAGAATGCTGATCTGTCCATTGCGTTCGAGGACTGCGTAGTCGATGTCCCCCAGCCCGCGAATACCTTTCGTCCGCGCAGCTGCAAGAATGTCTTCCGGCGCCAGCTTCATCTGCTGCATCACTTCATCCTGCCAGACGCCCTTCTTGTAGACGACGACTGGGCTCCCATCAATCAACTGTCCCAGCCGCGGCCAGCGGTTCCGCGCATATGAGACGACACGATGCAACAATCCCACCAGAATCACAGCGCACGTTGCATTCGTGACCGAACGGTCGTTGCCCATCGTGGATGCGATGATGATCCCGCCGATCAGAAAAACCAGCACAAATTCAAACAGCGTCAATTGCGATCCGGGACGACGGCTTAAAAGCCGGATCGTCAGCAGCAGGACGAAGTAGCCGAGAATGGCGTGAATCAGAGTCGGCATGGCGGTTAGGGGAGTACCAGGACTTTGCCCTGCACAGAGGAAGCTCCAGGGACCCGCAACTCGAAGGTGTGCACGCCCGGGAAGCTTGGCTCCAGCTCGAAGCTGACTTCTGCGGGCGCGGATGTCATCGGAAAGGTGTAAAGTAAGCCGCCCGGCGTCAGCGTCGAGCTTTCCGGTTGCGGAATGATGCGCTGCGCACCAAGCGCCTCG
>Ga0116228_10004471_pt1 | contig 12397 bp, 12 predicted proteins | sample S1TSphfallax_2_FD_89694 | JGI IMG/M metagenome (GOLD analysis project Ga0116228, IMG submission 89694) | Host-associated microbial communities from peat moss isolated from Minnesota, USA - S1T2_Fc - Sphagnum fallax MG | ecosystem: Host-associated > Plants > Peat moss > Unclassified | place...
CTGTGAGCTTTATTGGCCTTGCCCACCAATATTCATTCTAGAGTATAGTAGCTTAAGGGATTTCAGCCCCTAGGTAATAGGTCTATTTTTATATGAGGATTTTTGAAAGATGATATTTTGGCTATTTTCCTTTTGAAACATCCCCCATTTTTTAGGGTTTATTTCCCAGGAAAAGAAATTCACCAAAAAAAAAATTTCCTGGGAAATAACGAGAATTTCTTTTTCACCATTCCTTATTTCCTTCAAAATAATTTCTTGGCTTTTACTCTTGTAGAGATGGGCGTTTCACTTTTCGAAATGCGGCCTGTGTTACTTTTAAAATTTTTTTTACTGTGATACCTTGCAGGGACCTATCGGCCTTAGGCCAGGGTATTCCCAAAAGAATGGGCCCTCCGCCTCCGGCCTCAGGGGCCCGTTATCGGCCCTTGGGCTTTTACCCTGCACAAAATACTATGAATTCCAGAAAGTATTAAAGGAACAAAAACAGGGTAGCCACCAAAAAAAAAAACTCCTACCCGGCTGAAAGGAAATTTTTCTCGAAAGAAAAGAATTTTAGGGCGTGGTAAGTGAGTGAGTAAGTAGCAGGTAAGTTCGCAGGTAAGTTCGCAGGCGGTGATTGGAAGGATGCGGGGTAAAACGTACGCGTACGGATTCTATTTTTACTTTTGTACTGCCCAGGTTTTCACCCTTTCTCTCTCATCGCAAAATCCCCCTCCGCGTTTCTCCTCACACCCACTCTTCGCGATTTCGTTGCGATTTCTTTTTTCCTTTGCAGATCGCGTCCGCCATCGCTCCCAGCTTCGTCTCTAGCCTCTTGCGAAGGAGAAGAGAGAGAGTGCGAGAGAGAGAGAGAGAGAGAGAGAGAGAGAGAGAGAGAGCAAGCTAAATTTTGCGTCACCTATATGGAGTTCAAGAGACGGGAGGAGGTTGCCTGGTGCAGGGACGAAGAAGGCGAGGAATGTGTTTCGTCCGGTATCGACGAAGAGATTATTATACAGAACGAGCAGGACTTGGACGCACCTGATTTGAACGGGCGTTATTTGAAGAAGGAAGGTGAAGAAAGAGGAACTGGGAAGGAAGCATCAAAGAACGAGATCAATTGCAGCAGACTAGGTGAGGAAAGAACTTCAAACGACGCTTCTCGATTTTTGTTCTCTGTCTATCGCCAATAGCATAAGCTTTTGCTCTCTTGTTTTGGTTTTGAAACTTTTTGTTGAGCCTCATAGGACTGTTTTCACTGGCGATGTAAGTTCTTGTATCTGCCTTGTTATACGCACTGGAGCTCGTTAGCTGTCATGGTTTTTGTTCTGATGGTGACATGTTTGACGCTAGCATCGCTGCGGGTTCTTCTCATCCTCCCTCCAGAACTTAGCGGCAAAGGCAGCCGTGTACATGCTCTCTTTCATTGATTCATATCAAGAGGCTAAGTAGACTAGTTATCTTTTGCACTCTCGAAGTTCTCACTGATCATTAGGATTGGAGAGACTTATTCATCCTGCCTCCCTGAGAGACTGCAATCGTGCTTGTGACGGAAGTACAAGTCCGGCTCGCCTTCCTTCGACCAAGAATCCCTAAGAACTACTACTAGATCTGTATAGGTAGTTTGCAGCAGATCGACAATCCCGAGACGAAAACGACACTGCCGTTATCACATGTCTGACTGTCTACGCAAGCTTGCACTCCACTTTGTAGTCATGCCAATCCGCGAACAGCGCCCGGCGGATATCCAGTGAGTGTCACAGAGAATGGTTCCATCTTTCTGCATCTCCGTATCCGACATCTTTTGAAGTCAAATCTGCTGGGATGGGGGACAGGTGACTCGATTGGGAGGTTCGGCATACTGTCCAAAAGAGTTGCTGGTGAAAGAAAGGCTCCTGTGAAGAAGAGGAAGGCAGCGAAGGAAGAGGACTTTGAAGAGCAGAACTCGACGGCATGTCCAGCTTGTAAATACAGGGATGGCGGCCCTAATAAGGTAAGCAAGCTATGAAGCCCACGAAACTCTCTGATTTGATTCAAAAGTGTGATATTTCCCCTCTAACCCCCAAGTGAGCGGAGCTAGGGAGCATGCTCTGGGTTGCACTCTGGTGCAACTACCGGAAACAGCGAGGTACTTACCCCCAATATGATAAGATGCTGAGTGGCACAAGATCATAGCATGTATGCCATGGAACATAGGTAGTAGTGTCGGGGATTCTTGATTTCCAGTGAACCACTTACAGCTATCATAAGATTTGAGGGCCTTTGCGGCAAACATTTTTCTTCTAATAACTTTTTTGAGTGATGTCTTGGTGTTCAGGTTAGCAAGAAGCAAAGCAGACAGAACATTGGGGAGGGAGCCAAGCTGTTTCTTGACAAAAACCTACAAAATGATCCCCTGGATGATAGACAGCTTCTATCTGCACCATCAACAGGTTGTGGATTTTGTAGCATCAGCAACTCAGAATTGAGGAAGAGCGAGTTTGGGAAATGGCAGAAGGCTGGAGAAGATTTGGACGGGAATGAGAGATGGACTGATGAGTCTCTGAAGTTTCTGGTTGAAACCTGTGCTCCTCTACATATGCAGCAGGTTGGGGAGCAAAGCAATGGCCACGTCAAGTACCAGAAGAAATGGACATCAATTCTGCAGGCCATGCAGCAGAGATTTGGAAAACATTTCACAAAGAAAGAGTGCCAGAGCAAGTATTGGTGTGCGAGTCGTGAATGGGCAGATTACAGGTATTCTTATTGTGCTTCTGTGACACAATTGCATGGTTTGGTTGCTCCAACTGATGTGTATGCTGTTTTCCTTTGGAAGTGAGTCTGGTTGATCAGTCACACCCAGTCCAATGACAGCTCTTGCTATTTGCCCTGAGAAATTTTGTTTGATTGCTAAGACTTCAGGTGGGCACATAGCACTGCTGTCGAGACATATGTAAAATTGAGAATGATACTCAAGGTAGATGCTTAAGTAACGCAACACTGTTGCATGTGCTTCAGGTATTCTTCCTCCAAGATCCATCAGAGGGATCTTTCCAGGAATCCTTCTGTTGCTGGAAGGGAACTTCTCAAGCCTAAGTTCTATGATGTCTGGTATGAAACAGCTGAAAAAGTTTGTGTAAGTGAGCCAAGCTGTGGAACTCAGGACTCCATGAGAGAGGAAGAGGGACTTAATGGTCAAGGTGTTCTGAAGCTGCCAAACACAGAGTTGACCTTGAGGTGTCTGGGGATGGAAGAAATGTCCTCAAAGCACCAAATGCAGGATTGCACCAGTTCAATGAGAGAGATACAACAGCTCATGCAGACCCACCTACAGGTTCTGCTCTTTCTGTTCAGAGTTTAGTGCAGTAATGTTGTTAAGAAAGCTGTAGACAAACTTCAATGTTTCACCAAATTTTGATGTTCTTGATTGGTCCTGGGACAATGGAATCAGTCATCATGTATTTTGTGGAATCCTTTGCAGCCACTTCCTTTCTTACACTAGCAAATGCATTCTTCAACCTGCTCTTTAGGACTGAGCTCATCAGGACCTCAGGTTTCAAGTAGACTGGGAGAGGTTGCTGCAAAGTAGCTCTTAAAACTGGTCTAACTTCTTGATATCTTCCAATGACATCCCATCCTTTTGTTGCAGGCATCAGAGAAGAGAGAGGAGGCCATAAAGTACCACACAGAGTTCATGATGCAGCTCCTCACACAGCACGTGGAACATGTGGAGAAGAGAGTCAGCAATTTTGAACAAAGTCAGCAACCCCAGCATGACTTGCTTGAGCACATCAACAAGAAGTTAGAGAAAGTACTTGATGGCTTTACAACTCTGAACAACCACCTCTCCAGTCTTGCATCTGAAATTTCCAAAACCTTGGAGACTCCATCATCAGGTTGAGAAACAACACTTTCATCACTCAAGTTTCTCTGTTCACTTGCATTTCTTATTCTTTTTGTTCTTGATGATGTATGGGCTGTGTATCATGTCAATGTCAATGGGTGGGGCTTGCCACATGGGTGGGGCTTTCTGTTTTCAATCCTTCTTCTCTTAATCCCAACAATAGTATAGTGCTTTTCACATTTGCTTAATTTTGGAGAGAAAAGTAACTAGAGATTGAAGTACAATGCCTTCACAAACTTTCAAGCAAGCTAGCAATGGATTTGGCAATAGTCAAACCACACAAGCCAAGAAATCTGAAGAGCCAGACAAGAGAAAAACAAAATATTAGATTTACAGCATCCTCTCAGAGAAGTTCAGTCATGTACATAATATCTGCTATGCTGCAGTAAAGTAAATACATTTATGTTATGCTGCAAATAGTACCACTTAATTTCTGCTCCCAAAATCTCCAGACATTGGAGTGCCCTCACTTGGAGTGCCCTTACCCTAAGTTTGAGGTAACAATTTAAAAATAGATAGTTATCTAGTAGCATTGTAATTTAACAAGAACACTACTAATCAGCAACCAAAGACAAATTTCATAACTATCAACAACCCTATTTCCTGGACGTCACCAAACCAGGCACAAACAATGTAACCAAGCATAAATGAAGCATGGAATAACCCCCTTCCCTTGCTCAATCAGTTTGCACAAATATGATATGCTCATTTATTCATTCCCAAATAACCCCTTGGGACATTAGTTATAATAGAACTCTCACATTTCCCTCGCTCATTCCTTAACCTCTTAGCACATTATTTGTAACAGAACTCTCAGATCACCCTCATTTGTTCCTAAACCCCCATTGGGGCATTATTTGTAATAGAACTCTCAGATCACCCTCACTCATTTCTAGACCCCTTGGGACATTACAGAACTCTCAGGATCGTCCTCACTCATTCCTACACCCCCTGGGGAGATTACTTGTGACAGAGCTCTCAGATCACCCAATTCTGAGATCTCCCTCACTCATCATTCCTAGACCCCTTGGGAGATCACTTGTAACAGGATTCTCAGATCACCGTCCATGGTTATCTGAGAAGCTTGAAAGGCTTTATCTAGGGTCAATCTCACTGACTTCCCCCATTGAGCTACTAATTGCCTAGGACATACCTTGGGTGGCTTCTATCAAAAAGCCTGACAACATTCAGCAGTACAGGGTTGGCCTAGGACATCTACCCCTGACATGCAAAACATGATGTCAAAAACTACTGGTACAGAGCAAACAATTGGTGTATGTAGGTTGTAAACCTAGATTAAGCTGACATAGAGGTGTAGAACCTAATAATGTAGTGGACCTATCAACAAATGTTATGTCACAGCAACTCTGGATTACCAAAAGGATTCTGGTATTGAGGAGGAGGCAATGCCAGTTGACCAGGGATAGTTTGCATTTGAGGAGAAACTCCTACACCATATGGATACTGTGGAGGGGCAGCTACTCCATAGGGATTGCCAAAAGGGTTTGGACCTGTGGTGGGTATGCCCATCATCTGTTGATGCTGCAGCATTAGCATAGCTTGGTGTTGCTGCATCATAGCCATCTGCACATTCGATGGTGGGGCAAACTTATCTGATGCCAAAAATGGATCCATATGCTGGACAGATGGCATCCCTGGAGCTCCATGGAATTGATTGGGTGCAGCAGTATTCATGCCCATGTTATAGCTGTTTGGAGCTACTCCATTGGGACCTCGCCTTTGCAATGCATCATCATATAGGCTGTCAAGTGTCAACTTATCAAGTCCACCAGCCTGCAGACACAATGTGATACATTATTGGCATACTCATAACCTTCCATCACATACCAGACACGTCTATCAAAGTTTCTCCATGGTACATATATGTAGTCATTACTACTACAGAGTAAAGACAGGAAGCACAGTGCAGATACACTGTTCATTACGATGAACTTAAGAACCATAGACACCCTCCCCCATTTAAAGGCAAGATTGCATATATAAAATAAGCAAAAGATACTCATAAAATTTTCACACCAGAATGTCTAGGAGGGCTCAAGCTATGCCTCAAGATCTTTGAATATGGTCAGAGATCAAGACAATTGCACTCATGCCATTTCCTGTTGCAAATAGGCAGGCTCCTGTGAGCGTGTCCAAACAGGGGCATAAAAAACACACAGGAAGAATTATGTTATGCACTTAAAAAGCTCCCCAGCTGGCAATTAAACATGCTCGTCACACTTTCTGCTTTAGACTTACTTAACAGCATACTACAATGTTCCAGTGAAGGATATCACGAAGTATGCAGCTCAAACCCAGTCGCTATCCTTGCCCTGCATTTAGCACAGACAGGACAGTACTGGTAGACTGCTGAGCTTCCCAGAAGGAAACAACAAAATGACAGGATAGTGAGCAACCAGTGACTAGGGCAGGGCATGATACAGATCAAATGGAGAGCACATACAAATTTGCTATTGGTAGCAACACTTGCGTTATCAGTGGGATTTGTAACCAATGCAAGCTCCCAACCAGTGGTCCCATTTGCATTATATGTAGATCCGGTCCCATTTGCATTATAAGTAGATCCAGTCCCATTTGCAGTAGTTGTACCTGACCAACACCACTCCGCAATGTCAAGACATATTTCATACTCAAGGATTCAACATCTGCCCTTATGCAAAAACTGAAGTTCATTCATAAGTTGGATACCCACTCATGAAAATTCTCTCAGCAACTCCAAGCAATTAAAAAGAAGAGTGCGTCCAAGTCCACATCATTTTTAACAGCAAAGAGGCCCCATCCTCAGTTCTCTTCAAACCACAGTTTGATTAATGTCTGATTTGAACAGTAGACAACATTGATAGAGTAGAGCTTCTTGAAAGTTTATACAAGTTCTCACTTTCTGGAACAATAGCAAGTGCCAATGCATTGCTCTCCTCCAATGCAGCTGCTGCATTTGGCAGGTCCTCATCCAAACCCTGCAATTCTTGTAACAGTCACCAAATCACTTACAGGGATAATTATATATGACAGCTTTTCTGGATGAGCAACCACACACTAATTTATTCCATTAGTTTTTCTAACTAATTAGTTAGAAAAACTAACTAATTTTTCTCTACTACTAGAATTGACTATAGTCAAGTTTTTTCCCATGTGCCAATTTGGAGCCCTAAGTGAACCACTAGCCTAGAAAGGCAGGATGAACCCAAAATTATGGTCTGCAAGATGCTCTGTAACAGCCCAACAGCAGAACTTCCTTCAGTGGAGGAAATATTCAGTCTGTTACAGTTTTGCGAAAGCACTAGCTAAAGCTGAAATGTGAAAAAATCTAAGTTTGTCTGCATCCAATTAAGAATAGTTGCACAATTGTCCCAGAAACCACCTCTGGGCAACCTTTTGAGAAAGACACCCACCAGAAGATCACCAACTGGTTCAAGTGGTGGAGCTGGAGAAGGTGTTGATTCTGGAAGAGGTTCTGCTCTAGGTGAGGCATCCTCATAAACTTCCTCTTTAATGTCAGATGATGGAGTGGGCTGGATATGTGGAAGGGGTCGCTCCTCATCCTCCTATTCCAGAAAGTTCCAAAAGAATCAGGTATATTCTCATTTCTATATCAAGAGAATTCCACCACTTGAGAAAGAGAATTTCATCACTTACTGGGACATCTTTCAGATAAAGAGTTTTACTTGATGCTGCACGTGGAGCATCTTTCACATACTCTTCCATTGTGGAGAGGAAAGACTGCGGAGGCTGCATCACAGGAGGCACATTTGTTAGATCAGATCCTAAGAAGTTCATAGCCAACAGCAGGCTGTAGGAAGTTCATGCCAATATCTATTTGACAATATGGTGGCAGAGTTTCAAAGAAGCACTTGGAACTGGCATCATTGACATGTGATCCCCCTTTATAAACTTAGAGGTATTGAAGGACTAAGATATATTGCAGGCAATAAAAACTCATCAGAAACATCAACCTACCTGCTCAAGGGTTGGAAACTGGAAACTACGAGCATGGTCAAGCCCCTTGCACACCTCATAAAACTCTGATAGTTGGTCAGCCTGCAATGATAAACATCAGAGCAATAACCAGGATAAGTAAAGCCTTTCATAAACCCAAACATACAGATTATTTTTTCGAAATGACAGAAATGGTGCATCCACCAGTAGCAAAAAGCCTGCAAAAACTACTTGTTCAACTGGAAACCCTAGTGGAAACTTACAGAATTGAACAGAATTCATCCCTTGAAGCACAACCTTGCAATGCTGTTGAAGGCACAAGCAAAAAAGAGTATTCCTTATTGCCATTGGACGGACAGACATCTACTTTCATATCAATCGCTGCATTTTCTCTCCACAAGGACCAGATGCCAACTTTGGTCATAGGGCTCTAACCTGCACCCCAGCTCGCTTATATATCTCAAGTGCTTTTAAGGCATCAACTCTCTGCATTTCAAAAAACTGCAGACAAGAAGACAATTTTTAGTTGGAAAACAAAAGAACATGTGGGGCTGAGATATCAACTGAAACAAAAGTTGTGTGTGCTTAGTGCATATGCAATACCAATATTCACATAAGAACACTAATATGCTGAAATCGAAGACAAAGGGACAGACGCCAGCCCTACCTTATCTACCAGGTTGATGATGCCATCATTTATTGCACGATAAAGCTTGAAGCTTTCCTTCAACACCTATGGAATAAAGACATACTCAAAGACTTGAGTTCCAAGAATCCGATTTCAATACATGAGCCTTGAAAAACACTCACTTTGCTGTGTACACCATACTGCAAGTGTCATCTACAGTCCATGGAGAGAATCCCCAAAAACTATCAATGCAAGGAGAATACTTACCAAGCCCAGTGCAGCTTGTATTACATTGTTACTGATAGCAGCTCCTTCAGGCTGCAAAAAATCAGCATCTGACTCAGAGTTTACTAATGCGAATAAATTCAAAAGAATAACATTTTTACATAGAAAAAACCTACCAAAATCAGACATTCTCTTTCCACATCTCATACTGACTTCAAAGTTTGTATGATTCAAACTTCAGCAGCCTAATGTGTTGCATGGAGAAAGGATTTTTTGATGGGATTCCGAACCAAGACTCTTCTTTCACAAACAAAAATGCTGGTCATGATGTAGAACCTGGCAGCCCAAAAGGCGATGCAACAGTTGTTGTAAAGCAGGCAATTGTTCCAATAACTCCACAGTGTCCAGCTCCCTTGTCCTACTATGCCCCTTTGGTCAGCAAAAACCTTCAGATGGTTATACACTGAGCAAAAAAACCACACAAGCTCCAATGATTCAGATTTATCAACCACTCCAACAGTAGAATACTGCCAGACCCTAACTTACAGCTTCACAAAACACTGTGGAGTGAAGCCACTAGACACCAATCCAAAGAGTATGAGAGACTCAAAATTCTGAATGAAAAGAGATCATCTCTCCTTGTCAAGATAGAAGCCTTACTGCAGCCTGCTCTGACTCAACATCATATTTCAACACCCGAAAGCATTCAAGCCGCTCTTCCAAGTACAGTGCATAAGTACGCACCCATGCTGAGTAATCCCAGGCTGTACCAACAACCGCTGCATTATTATCACAGAAGCCTACTTTCTCACCTACTCAATTGGAACAAGGATTGTCAAATTGACCCCACTGCCTTCACCCTGTATGTCACTTTTTCACTTTAATCCTTGGAAGTAAGAGCATGAAATAATAGCACTAATTTGCCAGATGCTAAGTGCTCATGTTACACTATGGGAACTGATACACAGCCAAATCTGCACACCATTTGGACTTGAGTCATCCTTGAAGTTCGAAAGATTGAGGATGTGAATCCGACTGTGAGAGTAATTAATGAGTTCCTCCCGAAATGTTGGGTCTCCTTCTCTTAATGTTCGATGAATGACAATCATTGACTTAAGCGCAACCTGTATCAGGTAGAGAAACACTCATACTTTGATATCCAGCCCACCAATGTTTGGAATTCAAACCTGAATGAACATTGCTCTTGGAGCATATTGCTGACTTTGCCTACCCCAGCCTTTCTGTATTGTAACAAATGATGCCTTTGACTGAAAATGCATCCAATGCCGTAACTATGAACCAAGAGTTAAAAGATGTTAATTCTTGCAGACATGACCTAAGCTTATCATGCAAATCAGGATCCTCCAATTCACAACAATACCCCAGTGAACTCAATGCAGTATGCTTAGCCACTGCTCCATTGCAGCCTTATCTAGAAGTGATTCAGAGCATATTGGCATATCCAAGTTTCCAACCTACAAAGACTGTGAAATGGCACCAAGCCTTTGAAACTGCAATGCCACAGAATTCTCCTCTTTGGTAACCAACAGCAGCAAGTTTTTGCAATACTAGATCATGTTTGCCTATCCATAAGTTTGCATCAGAACACCAGTCTGGATGAGTTCAGAACAGACTTTACCGTCCAATTGTGGGTTTTTGAAATTCGCCTTGCAAAAGCATTTATGCAATACACCACATCTGCCCTTGGCCTTGCTGATGATGTAGCATAGAAGATGGCTGCCAAGGTCCACAAAAAACACAAAAGCATCAGGATTACAACATTGGTCCAACAGGATAGTTGCAACCACTTGAAAATCACCTTCACATGGATTGATCTTGACAAGAAAGGGACACTCACTTCGAACATGCTTCTCCTTTGGGGGGCATTCCACATGATTGGTTGCTTTCACAACAGCAACGTCAAGGTCCTACCATTCTCCACAACATCATCCAATCAGTTATACACACACACACATTGACAGATGCATGTCATCTCCTCGAGTCCAATTCAAAACATGCAGAGCTGCTAAACCCCTTTTAAGGATCCTGTCAAAGAAGCTGAACAGTCCTTCTGGAAACCATTCCTGTGAAGAAGTTGACAAGACTGCAGCATCTATCGAATGCATTCATGATAATGTTGGCAAATTGAAAGCTATACTCTTCACATCTGGAACCTGTCCTAGCCTGGATCTAGACATTGAATTGGAAAGCTCGTGCATCAAATTACAAAGCCACTGTTCAATGCCAAGTTATAGGATTGATATCCTGCTTTCCTTGGTACAGCAACGAGAATTGTGGAGCTGCTGCTCCTTGCATGCCACGATCTACAATCTTTGAAACACACTCCAGCGAATTCAGGCAGCACTGGACGCAGATGGAGTACAGAATGCTATAGGCCCCCTCAACCCTCACATCTGACTACGAGAAATCCCTCCATTGACGACATCGCCAGGAACAATGTGGGCGGGAGATGGCGCAACGTAGAACTCACTAACTGTTCAAATGGCCACAATACCGAAAGAAGAATAACAAATCCAGAGAAAAAGCTCGCCTCAATGCACTCGACTACACTTCCTAGGGTCAGACACAGAAACTTGCCTTGTAGGAGCTGTTGACCTTGGCGAGGCCGACCTTTGTAGAATCCTTGATCGCACCGAGCGCCTTCCGCAGGCTCTGTTGCGTCGACAATCCCGCCATACCCGCACCACCAGTTTCCTCAACCGCACCGCGCAAAAGTGAATCTCGTCCCCTTTATCGGCTTACTGTCCCGCGACGGCTACAGTCCCTCCCTCTCCACCATGCCTTTTATTATTTCGAAGCCTAGTGTTTACTCCGATTCTACGCCGCGGGGGCCCAAAACGGAGACTCGGAGCTGGACCATGCGGGAGCCATGCAATGATAAACTCCTGTGTCCGTTGAAGTCCAGTAGGTTTTGTCCCTCGGACTCTCCTCGTCTATAGAGACTAAAAAAATGCAAGACAAAAGTCAGAATCAAGAGAATCGCAACTCAAGCGCTTCAAGAAACTTGGCACGGATGTAGTGCACCTCACAGCAAAAAGAATCTCAAGCTCCAGAGAGAGTTACAACATCAAAGAGAGTTACAACAAAATCGAACGCCCACATGCACCAAACCGAGAGAGAGGGAGAGGCGCGCACACAGAGAGCAACACAGGAGAGCGAGAAGACGACCGATTCCGAGCATATTGGACCACCGGAATGTCAGTCCTCGCTGTCGAGACGACAGTTCCGGGTGAAACAGTTTTTTTTTCCGGCATTATTTTGGACGAATGGGTACATATTCCAGCAAACAAACAAGCGGAAAGAAGTGACTGATTCCACACAGAGAGATACACACACGCAGGCACACAGCAACATAGGAGAATGAGAAGAACGACCGATTCAGAGCATATTCGACCACCAGAATGTCAGTTCTTCGCTGTCGAGACGACAGTTCCGGGTGGAACAGTTTTAGACAAATACGTATACATTCCAAAAAACAAGCCGAAAAAGGTGACTGATTTTACTCAAAAGCCCTTGTTTGTTTTTGTACTCTTTAAAACAAGCAAAATAATTGATTGGCTCGACCTTCAATTATTGGGCCTGGATTCTGGATGCCTTGGGCTTTTTTTTTTTTTTTTTTTTTTTTTTTTTTTTTGAAGTTTAAAATTTGGTTATTTTTTTCCTAAAAGTGAAATTTTTTTTTTTTTTTAATTCAAAAAAAAAAA
>Ga0116228_10004472_pt1 | contig 12396 bp, 8 predicted proteins | sample S1TSphfallax_2_FD_89694 | JGI IMG/M metagenome (GOLD analysis project Ga0116228, IMG submission 89694) | Host-associated microbial communities from peat moss isolated from Minnesota, USA - S1T2_Fc - Sphagnum fallax MG | ecosystem: Host-associated > Plants > Peat moss > Unclassified | place: USA...
GATTCCCCTTTTAAATATTTGTTTGATTGATTCAATCCTATGTCGTAAGCATTTTGCAACTACTATTGATGTGAACTAGAACGCATTTCCTAGTAGTGCCCAATGTGTTCATTTATAGTAAGTCACTTCTTTCACCAAATAATGTTTGTTCTTTCTAAATTCACACAAGATTTTATTTTCAAGATGTGATGTTTTTGGTAGGTGTGCTTGTAGTTGAGGAAAAAAACATTGCCACAACTCTTGGGATGTGATGTTAGCAAAAAATTATGGACAAAAGGACCATAAGGCACTAAAAATGGGGGCAAGTGGTTGCTACCTTTACCAATTGTTTTAATTTCATTTGCCTTTGCTATATACCAACCACTAGAATAAAATGACACCAAAACTTGCAATTGTTGGGAAGGATCTAACCTATGATACATATTTAATTATCTATCCATAATTTAATATGTTTCAAATTGATGAAATATTGATTGGATAGTTTGATGTTGTGCCAAAAACTTAATAAACACAACCTAAATATTTTTTCTTATCATGGTTTTTTTGTCCTTGTCTATAAGTCTTTCTCTCACTTTCATAAGTATAATTTTTCTTAGCTTGTCATGGATTTCTTAGTTGTGAGTATGAAGATTTCTTGATATCCATGAAAACCCAAAACAATGTTATTTATCTTGTGTTACAAAATTTTGTCAATCTTTGTATCCTCCATCTATGTCATTCTTCTACATTAATAAGATGTTTTCCAATTGGAGATTTTCCCTCACACAATTGACTTGCTATAGTAAGTAAATCATATGAATTTGCATACTTTATAAAAGTTAAAAAATATTCTTGCATAGGTCCTCCCTTCATTCATATCCCCAAAAGGAGATCAACAATGTGAAATTGTCTTGGTACCATTATATTCCAACCCTCATTGTTTGAATGCACCAAGTACAATTTAGAATTATTATCTCCACCTTGGTTGAATTATAGAGTTGTAGTGAGGGTTGATGCAAGGATAAACACCTATATCATAACAACTTGTTGCCATTATTTATGATGAAGGTGATTAATATAAAATTGCAAAGACAAATAAAACTTTGTCATTGTTAACCTATTTGATCGAGTTTGTAAATCAAGTTTCCTTTTTTACAATTTCAAAAATTGAAATAGAGAATGTGATATCTTCTTTGTAACACCATGTTCCAACCCCTTATTGTTTGAATGCACCAAGTACAATTTAAAACTATTGGCTTTGGACCTTGGTCAAATTGTAAGGTTGTAATGAAGGTTGATTCAAGGATAGATAGGTATTAGCTTGTCTTGCTTACTAATAGATGTAGGAAGGGCAATTGTTCATCATCATCTAATCATGATTATGAATTATAACAACAATAGTTGGATTTTGAAGCTTTGCGTATATAAAATGTTGAAACATTTCACATAAGATTTTGTCGTGTATTTGGGGTCATATCATATAGATGTTTTTTGTATAGTGAGTCCATGCATTGAAACTACAATAACTTAGTTGAAGTATCTAAGAGTATGCCAAATATGATACTTATCAACTCATGGTTGTGATATACAAGTTGAAACATTTATGCTTATGATGGTGGTTACGAGGTCCAAATTTGAAAACTTGAACTTCATTCACCTTTTAACTCAATCAATGATCATTGATAATAACCAAACTTTTCATATGATCATGAAGGTCAAGTTGTCAACCATGTTGTCCTACTTATGATGATTGCAATAGTGGTGGTTTTTAATACTCCTAATGTTCCTAGGTTACATTTGTGGCATGTTGGATTTGGGTACTTTAGTTGGTGGATTTTGTAATCCATAAATTTGTGATGGTTCCATTACTTGTGATTTTTTACTAATTATTGGGATAATTAGCATGTCATGAACACCTTTTGACATCCATATATCAAAGCTTGTTGTACAAAAAAATTACATTATACCAAAATTGGGCAAACATACAACTATTTAGTTTTTTTCCACCATCTCATGGAACATCTTTTTTTTTTTTTTTCAAGGAAAGACAAGTCTTAGACACAAATGCAAACATAAGTGCTTCATGCATAAACTTTTCACAAATTACATGGGTAGATGTTTTTTAGCAATCAACAAGCATGTATCCTTTTTAAAAAAAATTCTATTGCATTTGATTTTTATAAAAATGATATTTGACAAAAAAAAAATTGATAATTACATTGCCAAATTGATTTGAAATTTTTGTAACAAGTTGTCTCTCCATTTCTGTTTTCAATCGATTGTTCACTTCCTCCTCAAACATTTTTTTAATAATAGGATGGTCTACTTTCACATGTTTTTTCAATGTTTCGTTGTTTTGTATAAGATTAGACATTTCCTTGTTTAAGTTGTAGGGTTACAAACCAAAATTGGAATATTATAACAAATAACACATCTCATGGTTTAAAGGAAATTCACATCAACATATTTGTTATCATTCATAAAAAAAACAAAAACCCAACATAAAGAAGTTCTACCATTTGACTTCCAAATTGTTCTTTGAACATACAATTTCATTATTTTTTTTTTCATTTCCTTTTTTTTTACTTTTTGAATTTTATTTTTTTGTGTTTGAAGACCAAGGTTTATTTCACATTCATGCAAACATTTTTCCTCCATTACATCATTCATGAATGCTTCACATGTATTTTCACTTATCACATTTTCAATTTCAAAAGATTGGGCCATTTTCAATTTTCATAAAAGAATGTGTTGTTGAGATGGAAAAGAAAACCCAAATATATGTATGATTAACAAAAACACCAAAACCTATTCTACAACCTAAAATGAAATCATGTATAAAAAGATTTTAAAATTATTGAAATTTCTCTTCAAAGGCAAATATATACAAATATAAGATGAATATGTTTTTGTTAATGTTGGAATTCTTATAAAAAGAAAAAAAAAATTGTAACAACATAAAAAACCCCTTAAAAAAAACAAAATAATATTAAGAAATGAAAAAGAAAAAGAAAAATTGGAAAAAATGAATAATTAAATCATTAAAAATGGAAAAACTCAAAATTTCCCCTTTCTTTCCAATTGTAAAGGAGCTCCACCACTTGCATAAGCCAATGGGCAAGGGTAGTAATGGACCAGTAGTAGTAATGCAACACGATGAACCATTAATAATGGACCAGTAGTAGTAATGTAACATGATGAACCACTAACATGACAAACCACCAACGCACCACCTATAAGGTGATGGCAACGAGGGTAATACTTCATCAAATCACATGCAACGCAACAAAAGAAACAACCAACAAGCAAAGGAACAACAACAATAATAACACAAGGGGGAATAACTTAGGCGGGTACTTAACAGTGTGACAAATAACATGAATAACATGACAAAACATCAACATCAACAATAAGACAAAACCAAAACACCACTAGCAATGCGACATACTAGTAGGAACAATATTAACATGATAAAACAACACCACCACTAGCAACATGATGAACTAGCAAGAACACTAACAAGGCAACATGATGGAGTTGCAACACCACTTGCAATGCGATGGATCAACATTGGCATTAACAACATGATGGATAATTAATAACACTAACAATGCAATGAACCAGTAACACCACCAACAATGTGATGACAAAACAACATCACCATCAATGATGTAATGGACTAGCAATAACACCAACAATGCAACATACTAACATCACCACTAGGAACACAACATAGCATTAGTAGCACCAACAATGGAACAAAGTAACACCACCACTAACAATGTGAGAGAACACTAGTAACATGAACAATGCAACAAAGAAACATGAAAAAACAATGCAAAGGAGCAACACAATGGAACAATGCGAATGCATGAAAAGAAAAAAATAATCACAAATTATGAAAACTAAAACCCAAAGGGGTTTCATGTGTTTCGGCGTTGCTTCAATGGGCTTCCCACCCAAACTAACCTAAATTACTTTAATTTTATTATTGTTGTAAACTAACTTATCTAACTACTACCCTAAATGAATTTAACTTAATTACTACCCTAAACTTACCTAATCTAATTATTTCCCTGAATTAACTTAATATAATTATTGCCCTAAACATACCTATTCTAACTATTGTCCTAAATTAACTTAATCTAATTATTTCCCTAAACATACATAATTTAATTATAGCTTGAAATAAATTTAATCTAATTATTGCCATGATAACCTCAAAACTAGATTATGGTTTTATCATAAAATTGACCTAGTTGTCAAAAAAAAAAAAAAAAGGGTTTTCAACAACCCAATTTTCACTTAAGTGAGAACTATTGGTTCAATTTTCAAACTAGTTATCATAAAATGTGATACTAATTAATTTTCATTGCGAGAACTAGTTTGAGAATTGGGGGTCCCAATGAAAACCATCCGACAATGGTTTCAGCATGTTAAAAGTGGTTCAATTCATGTACCATGTTAATAATTGAAGAAATGTTTAAAAAACCAATAACCCATTGTAGTCCATTGTGTAAATAAAACTAAAAGCTACTTCAATTTCCATGTCAATAATTTGAAAGTATTACAAAATAAAATAGGATTCATCATAAGTGAACAATGTAATGGACTTTTAATTGTAAACAATATTGATCATTAACTAGTGCAACAAGCCATTTATAATATTTAAATAGCCAAATATGGTTGAAATGTAGTCAAATTGGACAATAGTTACAATGTGTGAAAGTGGAAAATGATAAAATTTATTCTTGCGATAAGTATGATGAAAATGATGATTGAAGATATCAAATTCAAATTTGACTCCAAATTTAAAAATAAGGAGTTTCAAGTCCATCCCCAACCCCTAGTTCACTCACAAGGTTGATTGTTGCAAGTACTTGATGATAACAATTTTGTTAATATCATCATCTTGTTGTCACTTCTTTTCTACCTTTAATAAGTAAATATAATTCATAAATCCAAGAGTAATCAATTTAAATTGATGTGGAAATCTTTTATTAGGGATGATACATTCAAATTTATTTTAATAAACAAACAATCAATATTACAAAGTGAGAGTTTTAATTGGAGGTACACATACCTCCAATTATGCAATTATAAGTTAAGTATTAACTTCATTGGTAACCGAATTGGTTTTCTAGGTTTAATGATTAAAATGCCATCATGGTTGATATTAACTATATAACACAACAAATGAAACAACTTTGTTTGCAACACCTTCTATATCATGGTGTGCACCTTACCTCTATGGTAGAATTTTCAATATGTTTAATTGCCTAATTTATTATGTTTTCTTTTCTACACATCTCTTTTAGATGCATCTTATTGACAAAGTAATAATGAATAATTTTTTTGCAAAATTTAGAGTTTTCTTTGGACTAACATGATACTTTGAAAAGTTTACATAAAATCTTATTGCACAATTATATGTCATTAATGAAATTATCAAAACATTTTGTGCAAGAAGAAAAGGAAAAAAAGCTCTTGAGATATGACAATAATGTCTTTTAAAATGAATTATGATAGAGTTTTTGTGTGGAATCTAAAGTTGCTACACGATTGGAAACTATTTTGTAGATTGTTGCAATAGTGGGTTTGCAATAGTATAAGCTTTTTAAAGGTGGGCTTATTCAATTTCTCCTACTTTATAAGTTTTTGTTTGCTCTAAAAAAGAATCATCATTATGTTTCAAATTTTTTGAAGGATTCATTGTCTATGAGAATTTCACTATTCCATTGTCAAAGCAAGTGCACGATTGAGTTGAATTTTCTATTGTTAGCTTAAGCCTATGATCCATATCATGTGAACTTTTGACCCCTCTTGTGTTGTTATTGATGTGCACCAAAAGGTGGCTCTTCAAATAAAAACAAAAGAAGTTGATGGTAGTGTTGTGGCCTTGGCCATTGTTCAAGTGTGCAACATATTGGATGATGGAATGGTCACTACCCTTACCAATTCCACTAAGAACCAACTTGAGACAATATGATGATTTCTTTTGCCAATTGATTAGAGCTATTTGAATTCTTGAAAATAGTATGTATTTAATCATCTCATGTTATTCTTATATTTTCTTTGGCCTTTTAATTCTTAAAAGTTTTCTTGTATATTAGACATGTTCAAAGTGGCATGATAATTCTACAAGTGATAGGTTTGCAAGTAGGTGTTATTTTGGGAGTGTTGGGAAGATGGGCATTGAAGCACTTACAAATTTCCAACTATATAGGTGGTCTATTGTTCTATTGCACTCCCTTTCTTGGGGTTCTTTCTTAACCTTATTGAAATTTCTTTTGTGTGTGCATGGGAATGTTATGAGCTAGGTCTTGGCTTGAATATGTTGAATCTCATGTAAGTATGTTTGTTCCATGTACCTAAGATGATGGAGCTTTTTGGTGTATGTGGAGAACTACATGACTTGAATGTGTGTAACATATAACTAAACTATGTTGTACAGCCGCATCAAGATGGTCCACTCTATCATTGAGTAGTGTTGCACACCTGATGTGTTTCACTCCACACACTTACATCCTCGGAATCACCCAAGAAGGTAAAGTTACAACTTACTGACAAGTCAAGGTTTGCATTATGTTTGGCTATATTATATAGTCAACCAAAAAATCCTCATTGATACAGTTGGGTGCAAATTGTAATCTAGAACAAGAAATAGTGTCTCAGAACTTGAATTTGCACTGTATCTGATCATCTAGTTATGCATACTTAGGTTAATGAAATACAAAGGTTTGAAGGAAGGACACAAACAAGTTTTGGTGGCCACTGACGTTGGAGGATGAGATGTTGACATCGATAGTAACTAGACATTAGTACTCAAGTTAAAAACAATTGTTTTGGGTACCTTTTTTGTCTCTTGGGACTTTTTGTCTTAAGATTTGCTATTTGTGGCATTGAAGTTTATGTTTCTAACACCACAATTGTGGACTCATGTCTCCTGGATGCATTTGAGCATTTGGTGGATGTGGAAGGTGAATGCAAAGCTTCAAACACAGATAAGATTATCAAACTTTCAAGAAACATGCACTCTTTCTGAGAAATATCTATGTAGAAAAGGTTATTTAGTTTGCATGCTTGTGTTTTTCAAACCGGTCTTCTATCTAATCACTAGAATGTCATTTGGTTTGTGTTTTTCAAATTGATCTTCTATCTAATCACTAGAATGTGATTTGGTTTCAGAATTTTGCATACATGAATCCATCAAGCAATAAGTTGCAAAAACAAAAAGGAAATCATGTGACTTGGAGAAGATAGCTAATTGGCATCCTCTAATACTGATTTTTCAATATTACCAAGTCATGGTGGTATCCATATCTCTAGAAGTTCCTCATCATCTGCATTAGAAAAGCTGACAACAGCTAACAACCCCCTGTTGCCTAATGATCAATCACAAATTACATCAGCAGATCATTTCAAGGTACTCTAGGGAGTGTTCTTCTTCTGGAACATTACAGTGTTGTTAATGTCTATTGCTGATGCTGCAAAGGAATGTCTTGTCCTTGTCAACTGCAAAATATGAAAGGTTTTATGATACATCTGCTATTTTTTGAGTTCTATACAAATAGCCCTACACACCAGATGAGATATGCCCAACATCAACAGAAGCTTTGATCTCAGAACCCTCAATGTGCAAAAAGGGAAGTCCAGAAATTGGACAGGAACATAGAAAAGGGGCATCCAAGGAACAATAGAAAGGTCATTGCAGGACCTTCAAAGGATTAGGATCTTCAACAAAGCAAACTTTCAGGGCAATTAGAGAGACCCTTTTGTGTAAACCTTTTCCTTTTGGTCAGGCAAACTGAGTGCATGATTGTCCGAGGAAGATGAATAACAGCATTAATGCCAAGTGATCACCATGTTAAGGTCTTCAAAACAACCATACTATAGAGAGAAGGAAACAGCCAGAATCCCAATGTCTGAGGCCTTTGAATCTTGGAAATATCTGCTAAATCCAGGTAAAACTACAATTATGCTCACAAAATGATTTAGTGCATATGACACCACCAATAGTCTTTGTGTACATAGATGGAGTCAGGAGAAATGAGGGATATCAAAACAAAACTGGACAGTAACTCAACTGGAACTTTCAATGTAAACGTTTCATAAACTCAATAGGTTGATCTTTGTATAGAGAATTGAGGAATCAAAGGCTGCAACAGAAGGGCCCGAGAAATTTCGTCATGGTTAGATCTTGAGCTGTCCAAAACCTTGATCACTTCAATTACTTTTTCTAGGAGTCTTTAGGAACTCAACTACTCTTCATGGGGACATCAGCTTCCTGCAACTTGACAACCTGCAAGTCATTGACCACCAGCAGGAGACTCATAGAAGGAGCTTAGCCACTTAGAAACTTCTGAGAGAGAAGTAGAATGAGTTGCATTTATAAACTTAGCTTGAACATGGGGTTTTTAGAGAGATTCCAAGCCATGTAAAGAAAAGGAAGATGAGGGCTGCACTTTGCTTTACACTTACTAGCAGCATTCACCAAATTATGTAGATTTAAAACTAGATTCTGACAAACTTTACTTCACATAAATGCATTTCTGAAAATTGATGTCATTGAAAACTGAAACAAAGTAGCCACAAAGTTAATCCTACATCTATTCATGTCTGGAAAACAAAGTGCACAAGTAATGTGCAAGAACCCTGTCTGTAAATAGTTATTACACATTGAACTGTTGCTTCACTCAAGAAAACTAAGAAAACGAATTCAGACCACCAAATCCTGCAATCCTACTAACCTGAAAAAAAGATCTTCAGTCCTACACACAACCCTATTCTGTGAATATTGAAAATAATGGTCCCTTTCTACCATTTCAATTGGACCTCTTAAATTCTACCATTTCATCAGCACCCAACAGTGGATGGAGACATGATGAGGGAACAACTTTACTGCAATAGACTGAGCACACTATCATAATGGCTAGATAGAGGTGTCTCCCTTTGGATACACATCCTTTTGTAGCACAAGTAGTAAGTTTTGGAGCTAGGAAAGGTTCATGGGAAAACCCTGCCAGTGCCATTCTACTGACCAGTTCATGCTTACTCCCACCTGAAAAAAGAACCATGAACAACTGATATGTTAACTGCCTTTATCAGGTTTTGTAGATACCAAGCTGATTGGCCCTGGCCCAACAAAGAGGTGTTTTGGGTCTTGCTTGGAGCCATATTTTTTCTGCCAATAGCCATGTACCAGCTATTCACTGTTGAAGTTTGCTGCTCGCAATTTCCTCCAACTGCACTTGCTCCCTTTTGGTCATCCTTCTGTACTCCATTTCTCAAGAAATATTTGATGCCAGGCTAGATTGATCTCAAGTTTGATGAACTGTGTATGAGCAGCTGATTGTCACCTTCTCTTGATCAATTAGCCAATGACCGATTTCTGACAAAGGAATGGTTGCTGATGTGCCATACTGTTAAATTTCTGAGAGGTTTCTTTGGAAAATGCTTTCTTGGATCATCAGACCTTGTCCTAAACCAGTTGAATGAACTCCCAATTCATCTTCAGCAGGATGATTCAACATGGGTTGCACACTCCTGGACCTGTCTCCACAACACCCTGCACCTGAGAACGAAAAAATAACCTCAAATCACAAAGAAATGTTTTTTACTGGTTCACTAATGTTTGTTGAACTTTTTAACTTACAGCATGGATCAAAGTCTTCAAGACCAAAAGAAACTTGTTAAGCTTCCATTTGCATCTTAAGTAGAAGCTTCCACATGCTCTGAAACTGGAAGTGGGAATTTCACTGGACCAAGTTCCATGTGAAGAGGATACTGGAGGACAATGTATATCCATACATTCAGACCAGAATCACTCCTTTATGAGAAATGAGAAACAGTCAAGAAAAGTGCAGAGATCCTTTACAACAAGATACACAGGTACATCTCTGTGTTGTCAAGGAGTGCTCGAGATCATTATCAGGTAGTCTGCATTGTGGTGAGAACTCATGCAGTGACAACATCAGGTGGCTATAATGCCAATAAAACAGCAGAGAGACAATTGATGGAAGGTTAAAATTGGATAACCCAAATTGTAGGTCTTGACAAGCATGCTGTCAGATTCCAACATCAAAGTTAATCTCTGAGAGACTCCTCTGCATCCAGACAATGCTCTGCCTGCAAAATCATCATGAGTTCTTTTAGCAAATGCATAGGGACATCTCTTTCATTGCTTCAAGCATGGGTACTAACCATCTTCAGAATGCAGTGCTTTTGGAAGATTGGACCTCTCATGTTAAAATCACCATCCCTAATAAGATCCCCATCAAAAGTTCAACATAAGCATCCTGTGTTACAGACTGTTCATACCTGGGTTCTCAAAATGAACCTTGTTAGGCTACAAGGGGGCAGAAGAAAAAAAGTGTATCAGGGAAATGGGCATTTTGCATGCCTGAATGGTGTTGTGTCAATGAAGGTGTAGAGTGCATGAGACAAGATCCTTTTTCACTAACCAATGTTCAGTGCAAAGACCATTACAGAGTAACCAATTTGGCATTGTAACTTTTCTACAATTGCTATTTCAGCATCAAAGAATGATGTGAACTGGAGAAATGACGTGCTCATTTCAAAGATTTTGAGATTCTTCCATCATAACAGCCACAGTCCCTAGGGCTCATCATGGATGTTGATTCGACAGTGCCTGCAAACAACTCAAAATACTAGAAAAGAGGACAGAAGCCAGCCACACAAGCGCAGATTGCTTCTGATGAAAGCCTCTAAACCCTAGTTACAAAGTGGCCAAGAGCAAAGTCGATGACAATCCAGGAGGAAGGTTTTGCAACTTCAAAATTCTGAGGTTCTTCCATCAAAGGGCAACAGGCCATAGGGTTTGTCTGTGATGTTTGTTCAACAGTCCCTGCAACTCAAAAAAAATGGAGAAGAAGACACAAGCTAGCTGAATACATCCTTGGAAACCCTAGATGCAAAGTTCAAGCTGCTCTAGAGTGGGCATTGATGTCTAGGAGAACAAGGTTGTAACTTCAAATCTCGGGTCTCTTCTTGCTGTTGCTGTGGGGCAATCCCCAGTTGCCATTTCGGAATGGCAAGCCACCCAGTAAGGGTGGATCAAAGACTCCAAGCTGAGCTTGGCGGAAAATCTCAAAATCAGGTGTGTAGGCAGGATTGAAGACCTCCTGCTCTTCTGAAACCCTCTGTTCTTGCCACTTTTCAAGATTAAGAGAGTTTTCAACATCATTGACACAGCCAAACAAGAATTTCAAAACCTCATGAGGCTCTCCACCTTCCCAAACAGATAAAATGGGACCCTGTGCACGCTCATATCGCACAAGTTGAAATGCAGCATGGTCGGTAGCAACTGCCATCACTGAAGCAGAATGCTTTCCATGCCATACGTAAAGTCCACTTGGCAGTTGGAGCACAAAACAACCTCGGGAATCCAAAGCTCCAAGATTAGGGTTACTTACAGCCTTGAGCACCAAGTGCAGAGGATCAAAGGCAGAGAAAGGAGCCATGCGGAAGCATCTTGGGGATGATGGGGTATCGGGAGAGTTCAGGATCCTGCTCTGCCATTGCAGGAGCTGGAAGACAAACCCCATATTAGGGCTCGCCACACACCGCAGTTTCTTCACTTTCTCAAATGCCTCCTCAAAAGTATTCTTCTCTCGCCACATAAGGTAGGCAATGACAAGAGAGGCAGAACGGGAAACTCCCTGAATGCAATGAACGAACACCCGACCACCATTTTCTAGCACGTCCTCGAAGTAATCAAACACGTCATACAAAATGCAGACCAGATCTTCACTGGGGTTATCTTGCAACCATAGCGTCTTGTAAACGAAAGACTCGGGGAAATACTCAGGACACAGAAATCCCACGCAGTTGAGAATGTGGGTGATTCTCGAGTTCTGAAGAGTCTCCAAGTTCTGCGCAACTGTGTTGCCTCCAAAGAAAAGGTGAGGCAAGATTTGCGAGCATTGCTTCTCACACCGTGCAATATCTTCCCGCCTATATTGATGCTCTTCCAGATAACCAAGATCTTGGGCCGCCCCAATATCCAGCTTCATGTCGACACCATCCCGCATTTTCGGATGCATCTTCTTCTGGAGAGGTTTGGTTTGATCCAGACAGGTGCGAAGAAGCTTCTGTCTGTCTGGATCAAACCTACCTCCCATCTCCACACACCAAATAAAACACTCAAACCATCCCAAGAACGCTCCGTTTCTACGATAAACTCCTTCCAACAAATAAACAAGAATCGCCAAATCCCACTTACATACTCAAACCCCAAACCACTTCCATCACCCATTTTCCCATTTCCATCTCAGCTTCTTCTTCTTCCCAAACTAACCAACATGTGAGGTACCTTATTGTCAACCCACAAAAACCTCATCACACATCTCTCCAACTTCAATCCAAACTTCCCACCAAACAAACCCCTCCTCCCAC
>Ga0116228_10004474_pt1 | contig 12393 bp, 10 predicted proteins | sample S1TSphfallax_2_FD_89694 | JGI IMG/M metagenome (GOLD analysis project Ga0116228, IMG submission 89694) | Host-associated microbial communities from peat moss isolated from Minnesota, USA - S1T2_Fc - Sphagnum fallax MG | ecosystem: Host-associated > Plants > Peat moss > Unclassified | place...
TGCAACAAGAAAGAGTCATTGTCACGATGTTGGCTAAGATTCAAGAGACATGGCCTTGTATTAACATGTCCAATTCCAACAATTTATTTACCATCCTTGTGATTATTAATCTTGTAAGGAAGAAAAGGAACAATGGATTATATAAATCTTCCAAAAACTTAACTGAAACAATGCATAATAGATGAAGTGAAATTGAATTTCACAAGGATGCCAGATCATAAGACTCGCTATGCCACCAATATGAAGGACCTGATCAAATGGTGCCACAATTATATAGGCATTAGAATAATCCAAAAAATAATTTGGTGCTTGATTTTCTGATTTGAAAAGAGAAAATTAATATTAAGGTTTGGTGTACATTGAAACTTCTCATAGCAAAATTTCATGCACTGTGCCTATAAGCCCTATTCTTACTTTGTGTTTCAAAAGAATAAAAAATAAGGGGAAGAAAACAAAATTGTCCAAATGGAAGCCACATCCCAAACTTCTATAGAAGATCAATACTTCAAAATCTACAACTTATCCATTTCTTCCTGATTGTATTGGAGTTAGTAGCTTCCCATCAAAACCCTTTTTTGGTTGCATACAAGTACTTGACAAAAGAACAAAGTTCACACAATTGTCAATTTATCAAAGTTGTAAACAAGTAGTGAGGACAATGTTATTATTTATTACTTCGACCTAATAATAAGCATATAGGTGAACGAAGGACAATAGAACAAATATGAAATGGCCAATGAAGATGCAATTTTAGTTGAAATAACGAGAATGGAAAAGAATGTACATAATGATTTGGAAGAAACTTCAAAGGAGCTTTTATTTAATAACTAGATTGCTAATGCCAATTTCACCATTGTGTGTGTGATTTTTCTTTTACACTCCTACCGATGGCTACCTATAAAACCTCAAACTTGGTGCAAGGTCATCAAAATTTTATGGAACCAATGGTCATCTAGTTCCAAGGTTGGACTTGGATTTGAGATAAGGGTGGGTCTTAAGGTAAGGTTTAAGCCCAAATATTTGAATAGAGGTCAAGGTTAGGGTAGGGTATGTATAATCAAATTTGGAACTATTGGTTATTACCAAATTTTTGGATAACCACCCAACACTAGTTGGGACCTTTAAGACATCTTCAATCATGAATCTCTAAATGTGCCTTGAAAGTGATGAAGTGACATGTTGGACCAACAACCAATGGGCAAAGAAAATCTACCCCTTGTTCATGAATCACAAACCATAAGAAAACCACCACAAATAAATTGAATCCCTATAGCAAATATGAGTTTGACATGTGGACATATGAAGCATTGGAAACATCAATAAATGTTATTGAAAGAGGGACATGTTCCTTAAGGAAGGTTAGCATGTCATGGAACATTCCTTTGAATTCACTTTCAAACCACTTGAATAGAAAAACAAGGCTTACGAAGATGGAAATAGGAGGTGTGCTTATAAAAGAAGATATTGCAATGATCAAATGGACTTTAGATATGCAAGGATGTGGATTGTCCATAAGCTTACAACAACTAAAGATGAGGATTGCATGGTTGGCACAAACAAGGGATACAACATTCCGAGATGGAATACTAGGAAATAGTTGGTAGTATTGGTTTAAACAAAGATACCCAGAGGTGAACATTCGATAAGCATAAGGCTAGAAGTTTGTAGAGCACAAGGATTAACACCCATTTCCTGTAATTCATTATACACCAACTTATAATCATTATACAATTAACACAATTACATGATACATCATAAATGGAATTCAAATGAAATAAGCATTTAGGCCAATAGACAATTTAGAACAAGGGTTTTAGCTGGAAAGGATCAAATGGAGTTTATAGCACCACCCGCAAGTCTCAAAAGTGGTTAACTATAAATTATGCAATAAATGCTACAAGAGGTGTTTTACTAGGGCTCTACATTTCCAAAAGTGAAAGACTATGAAATGATTACATCAAACTTTGTGAACCAAGAACTTACATGTCAATGCAAAAGAAAACTTGGATGACTTTTTTCTTGTTCAACAAGTTCTTAATTTCTTTTAAGAAACTTGTTCTAGGTGGAGTGTCAATTGTTAGTTTTGAATTGGCATGGTAGTCATGTTACCATAGAAGCAATAAACAAGCACAAGATTTTGGGTTAGACATGATTACCTTATTATTTCATACCGACATGTTCTACATACATTAAATGTGTCTTGTTTCAAGCCATAGAAAATAACATTAAGAAAGGTGAGGGATGTAGTCATGTGTAAAAACAATCACATGGAGCCAAATGAGATCATTTTTGCTAGATGGGTAGACTAGGCCATAGATTAATCTCTCAAAAAGAAAAACATCGAGGCTATGTTCAAGGCTACTAAGTATTTGTCTTTTCAACCCTAAGGCGATGGACAAAAAGACAAACTTCAAAAATTTACATTGCAACAAGTATTAATAACCATGAAAATGATCAAGAGGAATACAAATTAGATGAAGAAACATACAACAATCAAGGTCAACAATGGATGGAGAATATGCTGCTTCAAAACTTTTCCATATAGCTAAAACACTAGTCCATCAAACAACACATGAAGAACATCCTACCAACAAATTAAAATTGACCAACGTTACTATGTAAACATGCCTCAAAACCCTATTGTGATAGAAGAAAAACTAGAAAAGATTCTAAACCTAGATGAGGTTATTCTTGAATTGGTGTAGGAAACCTAAAATCCTCCAAATTGAACCTAGGAAGCCATGAGGTTACACAACTTGTTCTCATTACCTCATTTACCTACAAGACACACAAAATGTAAAAAGCCATTAATTGATTATTTTCAACCACATGTTATGATTTATGTTCAATACATAAATATTATGAGGATAAAAATTTTAAACAAGGTAATTAGAGAAGGAAAAAAAAAGGTTAAAATAGTAACAAATTTGGGGACTATAGCACATAGAATAGTTATTAGAATTGTTAAAAAATGCATTATAACACAATTTATTATACCTTGAAGTCCAACAATTATCAAGGAGGTCTATCATAGATTTCACAAAAGCTTTCAAATATGCTTACGAATAGATTCGCACAAGGACATGGGTGTTAATTTTGGATGCATAACTTAGGTTCAACAAAAGGCTAAGAAATTGGGTATGGGCTAAGCAACAAGTTAAAGGGTGTTGAATAATAAGGTTGTTACCTTCTTATGATTAAATATGAAAAATACATATGGTCACCACCAAGACTAACACCAAAGGAAAACATGAACTAGGATCGCTAAAACTAGAACCAAAGTAGAACCACCTCAAGAACATGGGAAAAAAATTGTGAAGGCCAACATGGACTTCAAGAACGCAAGTGGAAGTTCAAACTCATTGAGATAAAACCACAAGAACAAAAAAACCACAACCAAAATTTAGGAAGACCTATGGATTTCAAGAACACACAAAACACAACAAAAATGTTAGACAACACCTTCGAAACAACTAGAAGACCAAAACATCAAAATAGATTACATCAACAATGGAGCTTCGAACTTACAATTTCAAAAACATGTTCAGACTACCATAATACGTTAAAGCAATACTAGAACTTTGAGGTCAGAACATGCTTAGAACAATGATGAAACTTCGAAATGAAAGTTTTAAGAACATGCCTAGAAAACTATTGTAGGTCACATCAATGATGAAACTTTGAAGTGAAAGTTTCAAGAACATGTTTGTACAACTAGAATAGTCTACAGAAATGGGCATGCAACTTAGGTGCGTATTTTTCTTGGTGACACAAACTCACCTTTTCCCGGTGACATGTTGTTCCTAGTGATGCACATTTTCTTCATGATGTTCTCTTCTTCTTGATGACACATTGCTTGCTTGTAATGTGCTTCTTCTTGTGACACACACAACAAACCCACCGCTTCATGGTGACTACCTTGCTTCAAACCACATGACTATCACTTCTTGGTGACGAACATCCAAGAAAACCAATGTTTATTCTTGCTTCTTGATGATGCATTGCTTGCTTGTGATGTGTTTCTTCTTGTCACACACACAACAAACCCACCTCTTCTTGGTGCCAACCTTGCTTCAAACTACATGACTATCACTTCTTGGTGACAAACATCCAAGAAAACCAATGTTTATTCTTGCTTCTTGATGACGAATGTCTAAGAGAATTGATGTTTCCTAATGATGAACATCCAAGAAAACCAACACCTACATGTCGTGTGTCTTCCTAGTGACAAATGTCCAAGAAAACTCGTGCCCACAAACCTCTAGCAAGTTTGGGGAACAGGGGTTCAAAACCCATAACCTTTGATTTTCAAACCCTAGTTTTTGTGAGAATCCTAGCCACATGTTCAACATTGAATGGTCATTTTTAAAATAATGGTTGTTGAAACTTTCATCTATTGTAATGATGAGGATAAAAGACATCCATCAATGAGGATATCATTGTTTGGTTTTAGGTGAGCAAGTGAACTCTCATGGGCTCTCATGTGCTTGAAGCTTTTTTTCTCTCATTTTTTATCATCAGATCTTTAGAGGGGCATAACTTGCTCAATTTTGACTCAATTTAAGCGATTCGAAGGATGTTGGGTACACCTTCTATTCTTCCACACTTTATCTTCAGACACAAAAAACAAAGGAGGTTGATTGAAAGATCTAGAGCTGACTGACACACTAAGTCTTCAGTCACCAGCCTGTTTACCTAATCCTGCAATTGCACTAATTTACTTCTTCCTTTTAGGACATGTGGCCGACTTATAGGTAGTGTAAATCAAAAGGTTAAATTTAATATTTTTCAAATCAAGTGATGTCATCCGTCCACATACTTGGCTTTGAATATTTCATCAAAATTTCACCCCCCCCTGCCCCCCAACCTTAATCTCTATCTCTTACATACATCAGCTGTCTATCCATAGCTCGCAAAAACATTCGTCTTTCTTTTGTGTCATCCATCCATCCTCATCATTCACATTTCATCCAAAGCAGAAGACAAGAAGTCATGGCTGGCTGTCACCATGGCATGTTCACATTTTTGGGCTGACTGATTATGCTGATGAAAGATTGGAGGTCACACACACCTTTTTGTGTGCCGATACCCGTCAATTGTTATGTGACCTTCAATTCTCATTCATATGAGGTCACACAAACCTTTTTATGCCAATAGCGTCAACTGTTATGTGATCTTCGGTTCTCGCTCACGTCAGGTCATACAACTTTTTGTGCCCATACAGTCAATTGCTATGTGACCTTCAAATCTCGTTGAGGTCAAACTTTATCAAGGCATATACATAAGTAAGCAAACCAATTGGGAACTTGACACAAATTGTGCTTTTAACAAACTATTTTCATTCTCAAAATAAAGGGCTTGGGATGAAGTGCTAACTTTTTTTTAAGGAAAAGCATAACAAATTTCTATTCATGTGGGGTCTATGGTGTTCATTCGAGGGGACTGGCCATCGGTCATACTACCACCCAATATGGCAGTACTACTAGATCAGTCAGCCTAATGGTCAAACCTTTTGTTCTTTTAACCTAATGAATTGAAAAATACATGCATGGTTTGAATGAACAAACTTCTTAAAGAAAGCCCATTTCTCACTCACTCAAGTTTGAGACTCAATGTTTTTCTTTTCAATTTAAGTGGCAGTTTTTTTTGGCTGATAAGACACATTTTATTCCAAAGGAAAAAAAGTTTTAAATTGGGAAAACATGATCTTCCCAATTTTTTTGGCAAGAATTCACAAAAACTGCAAAAGTTTGCCACAAAAAATAGAATAAAAATCCTTGACCAGATTTAAACTTTAAAATAAACTTAGACTTACATGGAGAGTGCAAAAGACAAGTGTGATTCTCGAGGGTGACTTGTAGACCACCCACAAGTTTTTACTTCATTCTTTTCACTTAAACTTTCATGGAGAGTGCAAAATTAAGACAAGTGTGATTCTTGAGGGTGATTCTTTGCCACCCACGAGTTCACCTTATGTACGTCATAAAGAGATGTTCGCATACGTAATAAAATGGGCTTTGGCATACGTCATAAGAAGTTTCTTCAGTTTTTGATGATGGCATGTGCTTTCTTTCTTTGTCTTTTATGAGAAATGAAAGGATTGAAAGTCATGGTGGTGATTGCTCAAAATTCTTTAGAACCCACAAAAAAGAAAAGAAAAGTAGACATTAATTTTTTTATAGTACAATTTTTAAAATAGTAGTTTGTAGTTGACTGAAATATCACCCTTCTTATCTTGTGTGAGTGAGCCTTCACGAGGAAGAGAGTTCCAGAGGCAAAATTGACCAAATGAAAAAAAATGAAAGATGAAAACACACACAAACACTTGTTAACAAAATTGTTGACACCCAATGAAACCAAATCTAAAAAATGAATTCCATCAAGAATTTCAAATGAACGACAATCCCCACATCAACAACAATTAGCCATACTTTCCATCACTTTTGGTGGGGTGTGTGTGCATGAGAACTCCTTCCCCTCCCACTCCACTCTTTTTTAAAAAGCATTGGACAACAAACTGCCCAACAATCCATACGCATAAGAAGAATAATGTTAAAAAATCTCTTCACCTTTAGATTTTTTTCCTTGAAAGAAACAAATTGGATAAGTATCTGGATTCTTATGTGCATACATGTGCTTACGTGTGTTGTACATCCATATGGCGAATTGGAATGAAAAAAGCACCAAAGGTATTAAATAAGTATAAATTGTTCCAAACATGCAGGTTGTTCAACAAACAAACCGACATCAAAGATAACTTCTATGATCAAAACAGCAAAACTGACCCTACTCAAACATCAACATTGTAATCAACACACACTCAATTCAAGACATAAAACATTCAAACCATTCTTTCTCAAAGAGGCACATTGTGTTAAACAAACACCCAACTCAAGAGTACCAACACCAAAACCAACCCTACTACTCAAAGAGGGACATTGTGTTAAACGAATACCCAACTCAAGAGTAACAGAACCAAAACCAACCCTACTACTCAAAGAGGGACATCCTTTGCAACAAACACCCAACTCAAGATTAATGACTCCAAAACCAACCCTACTTGGAGAGGGACATTGTTTTCAACAAACACCCAACTCAAGATTAATGACACCAAAACCACCCATACTCAAAGGGGACATCATTTGCAGCAAACACCCATACACCCAACTCAAGATTAACAATACCAATGTATCAAAACACATGCAAAGTTGACAATACTTGAAAGTCAGGTAAACCAGGTAAATGACTAAGTAGGCTAACAAGAACCCACACCCACAATTTAGCAAACCCATATGAAGCTGTAGTCTAAAAGAGTTGCTTAAAAAGGATTTCTTTCACTCAAAAATTGGGAAAGCCTGCCCTCTAAAATTCTTCCAAAACAGCTAACTCACACAAGCCATGGCATGTATGCATATAGATTAAATGGGTCACTTTACAATAGAGTTTTATGCCTTGCATACATACAATCTTTACAAACATTTGAAGTTCTCAAAAGACGTCACCACCCACTCCCTTCTCTTCATTATGAATTGCAGGAAATGGGTTTGTTGTTCAGGCATTGGAACACTGCATTACAGAAAGAAGATATGATTTTGACTCTCAAATCCTAACCCTAAACTCCCCCTCTTCAAAGAGAGGGAAACCAACTCTACTCTACTCTACTAGCATTTTTCTAATCATTCCCATCTAGTCCCAACCGCCCATTTTATGGTAAATTTTTCAGTCACAAACTGTTCTGAAGACCTACTTTTTTTCTTTGCAATTTATACAAGAGACTAAAAAAAAGCATGACCACAAGCTGCTGCCTTCTGTGCCCTAATTACAATCACCATGTCCACCCTCACAATCCTTCAACATCATGCCGCTCCCATCAATTACAGTGGCGTTGTGGTGGTAATATTTAGTCGTGCACTTTGTAAAAAACAGGGGAAGCGAATCCGGATCGTTCACTGCTGTGGCTTTTGAATCCTTTGACACGCCATTCTTTTTTATAAAATTGAAAAACAGAACTAACCCAAAGCAAATTGATTTCATAATCCACCACCAGCCACACTAATAATAATTTCCCCCTTTCTTTTTCCTCCTGCTTCCTTCATTATCCCTACTCTCGGGGTCGTGCAGACCACAGGGAGCTGAGTGCTCGCAAACGTGCAAAGTAATCACCCATTGCAAGAAGACCTCGCGCTGCTTGACGGGTTGTCAAGATCCGATGCATTTGTTGCAAAGTCTGTTGCCGCAAACTATCCGCCTACCATCATGGCCAGCCCCACCCCAAGCTCAACAGAGTCATTCACAGTAGAAAGAAAAGAAGGGGAACAAAAGCGAGAAGAGCCAAAACAAGGATCTCTTTCCTTCAAGAGAACCATGAACTGCAAAGGCCATAAAACAATGGATCTATTTCCTTCAAGAGAACCATGAGCTGCAAAGGGCGTAAATTCATTGATTGTTATATAACTACCTGTCGCACAAAAGTCTCAAGTGTGCCCAGTTTACCCATCGCCATTGCCATCTGGCCCATGTAATTTGCCACATTGGGTGATGAGCCCAACAAGCCGCCAGCAACCGTATCTGCAAGTGATTGCTGTAAAGCTTCCATTCCTTGTGAAAGTGCATCCTCTGCCTGCTGTGATGACTGTTGCAAGTTACAGATTCCAAGTACTTGTTGCTCTGTCAATGGCTCAATTTGTGGTATCAAAATCTGCAGACTCCCAAAAAACAAACCCAAAACCCAATTTGGTTTCTGAAAAAATGAAATTATATTATGTAATTTTTGTTACAGCTACTTATTACAGTTGAGAAAACAAACTAGGTACCTACCTGCTTTTCTTCCACCTTGCTTGGTGGTCAGGCTATGACAAGTAAGACAAGACAAAATTTGGAGCTGGAAAAAAATCAGCACTAAATTATGCTTGTAATCAGCAGCATTCAGAAACCATTTTTAAGTTTTTTCCCATAATGCACCTTGAGGAGTTCAGAAGGTCGAAATCCACCCATCCACATAAAGCAGCGCTCAGCTGGTGTTCGCCACATTCCTGATACCAGGTGGAACACATCTGCTTTAGCAGCAACAGCCTTGAGGCGGAAGATATCATCATAATGTGCCATTCCCCCATCTACGAGCAAGCGTAACTCATTGTCAGCCACATGCGCGTGCAATGCCGTGCGAAGCTCGCACATCTGTCGATGTTGCTCTTCCACCCATCTTCCATATTCCATATCAAAAGCAGCCGCTCCTGCCCACATAACCCATCACAAATACTTGAGATTTATATTGCGCGCCTTGACTGTCACCATGCATACAAGGGGAATGTACATTCAATTACACAACTGCCCAAAACACAGGAATCTCATACAACAGATCATAAAAAGTGGGTAACTCAAATGTACCTGGATTCAATGTGGTGACATTCACGCCATTTGTGCCACCACCAGAATGAGGATTCTGATCAATACCATACCCACCCCCACACCCATGTAAAGACCCTGAAGCCACAAAACCTCCAGGGGTGGCTTTTCTCTTCTCAGACTCATACAGCTGAAAAATACCTTGGAAAGAAGGGACTTATGGAAACAAGTAGGGCACTACTACACCTCCTCCACAGAGTAGAGAATGGTGAAAGATGGAGAAAAACTCACTTGCTGCCGAGCTCTTTGAAGCTCCTGCTCAAGTTGATTCAACTTGATTCGGCTTGATTCAAGTTGTTGTACATATGCCTAACTCACCCAAGAAGAACAACTCCCCATGTTTGTCAATTCCGATAATCTTGATCCATGAAATGAACCATCCGAAGCTCCCAAAAAACACACACGATTTTATTTTATTTTTGCTGTGAATTAAGTTTCTGAAAACAACGAATTTCACCATGTTGCGGTGGAACATGGGAATTGGAAGAAATAATAATAATAATAATAATCACCTTCTTTCGAAGCCGACTTTTGCGTGCAGCTTCACGATTTTGAGCGAGCCGTCTGAGAGCCTGCACACCAAGAACAACATAGAATTACAAAGAGCTTCAAAAATGGCTCCATTTCAAACTAGCACACACAAATTACATAACAGATAGCAGAATTCTCAGCTTCCTGCCCCTGTGCATAAAAAAATGGGAGGGATGGAAAATGTCGATTGCCAAACCTTGGAGTCACCATTCCTTGTTGCTTCATGGTCAGAAGTATTTGAAACAACTGTTGCACCATGATGTCCATCATCTAGCTGCAGCACAACAATCCAAAAAACGAACAATGGAATAGAAAATAAGCAAGCAATACTTTTGTGACAGAACCCAATATGGTGAGAGACTAAATGAATTTGGACAACTGGAAAAAACATAATTTTGCAAGAGAAAAGAGGGGAAAAAAAGAGAAAAAGGATAGTAGATAGAGAATTTCTCGTATTACCCAGTTGTCTACCTTCGCATCAGCCTCCAAGTCAGTAGAAGTATCTGTTCTAGGACTGTTGTCTGCCATCCTGGAATCAATCTCTCTCTGCTTGGTACTTAAAAGAGGTGGAGTTGAATTTTGGGGCAACCCAAAACCCACTTGATTCTATGACAATAATGTATGTGCTGGAGAAATCGAGAAAAAATGGAGTGCTTGCTCGCTTGCTGGAAAGATTGAAAAAAAAGTGTTGGGTGGTGTCACTTGTAACTGACTTTGAAGAATTTTATTGACATGATTGCTGTCCCACACAAAGAAGAATCCCAAGTTGAGAGTTTTATCACTTATAAATGAGTGAGAATTGTGTTGCGCTCTCCTCAATCACTTCAGCATTTTCCATGAGATGTAAACAATGTTTACTCAGACAACAATGTAGGTGTTTATGGTATCATCATCATCCTCTTCGCTTTGAAATTAAACCCAAACAAAAAAATCTAGAAATGAGCAAACTTTTAGAAAGAAAATCTCTTAGAGCTTGTGTAGTAGAGCTACAGATCAAAATCTACAAAAGAACTGCATCAAGTTCTGGCCTTTTGTCTCAACTGTAAAGGATTTAGTAGAGAGAGACAGGAGAAGAAAAAATCAATCGCACATCAAAGATCTCACATCAAACTCATGTACAGAAATCCAACTATTGCAATCCCTACAGAGGAAGTAGGAGAAAAAAAAGGCTGCTGCATTAGTTTTTACTAAGTAAGGGTTTTCTAAATCAGATTTCGACAGGAGACCAGTGTTTCTAAGTATTACTCCACTCTCTGCAAGTCTCAGAGCTCATGGTTAAAGGGAAAAAAAAGCTCTACGCTGAGGATTGCAGACCTGATGGGTACTCAAAAACAGCTAAGCTGAGGTTCTGCAGAGCTCATGGGTACACAAAAAAAAGGCTAAGCTGAGGATTGCAGAGCTCATGGGCCTAGACAAAAAGAAGCTAGCTCTACCAAAACTGATTCCTTTCTGAAAAGAATTTTGCCAGAAACCAGCCTCTTCAGTAGAAAAACAGAAGAAAGAGATGGGAAATAGTGGGCATTCAGCTCTACACAAGGGTAAGAAAAATGCCAAAAGGGCGCGGGGGGGGGGGGAAGAGGAAGGATAAAAGAGATTTAGGCAGGATGTAGGAGCTCCTCCACCTTGAGGTTTTCTTGGTAATAATGACCCCTCTTCTTCTTGCAGCTGTTGTTGCTCAAATTTGAAACGGTTTGGCTGCTGATCAAGCTCTCCTCTACTTGTGCCCATCACAACCAGCTAAGAAAAACAACACCCAACCACTCACTCCCCCAAAGCCCAAAAACAAACCAACAGAAAAACCCACAAGCCCAGAAGCTTCTTTTCACTCCATCTCCCTCAAAAAGCCCAAGTTTTCAAACTTCTGTCAAACGTCCTGTGAGCCACCAAGAGGTCTCCTGTGAGAAAGCAGCAAGTAGCCATCCATCCACTCCCACTCTCACTCCTCCCTTGTTGTTGTTCCTTTCCTCCAGGGCATGCAAATGCGTTCTGTTGGGTAAGCTCCTCCTCTTCTTCTTCTTCTTCTTCTTCTTCTTCTCGCTCCGTTTAGTCCCACTTCGCACTCTCCTGAATTTTCCTACGAAGAGGAGTAAAATACAAAACAGAGAACAGGAAAAGAAAAAATCTATCTGCTATTTTACTTACAGCTGGTGCAAATCTGCAACTCACTGGCAACAGCCCACCAACAATTACTCCCCAAGGGAAGGGAATAAGGGTTGGGGGGGGGGGGCACAGAAAAAAAGAAAAGGGAAAAAAAAGAATAAAAAAAAAAAGGAGCAGGAGCACGGGCCCCAACAGGAGCAGCAGAAGCAGCGGGAAGGGGGGGAGGGGGGGGAGGGGCGGGTGGGGGGGGTGTGGGGGTGCGGGAGGGGGGGGGAGGAGGGGGAGGGGGGGGGGGGGGATGGGGGGGACGAGGTGGAGGTGTCGTCCGAGATGGTGGGGGGAGGGGGAGAGGGTGAA
>Ga0116228_10004475_pt1 | contig 12393 bp, 15 predicted proteins | sample S1TSphfallax_2_FD_89694 | JGI IMG/M metagenome (GOLD analysis project Ga0116228, IMG submission 89694) | Host-associated microbial communities from peat moss isolated from Minnesota, USA - S1T2_Fc - Sphagnum fallax MG | ecosystem: Host-associated > Plants > Peat moss > Unclassified | place...
ACAACAACAACAACAACAGAAGAAGTCGAGTCAAGTCGAGTCGACTATCTAGTTCTGAATATGCAACAACGACAACAAGTCCGCGAGTCTCAACTTATAGATCTAGTGATTAATCCGCAGCAACAACAACAAACAACAATTTCATGTCTCGAGCGGCTAGTACTTCTGATCAACCCAGTTGCTGCTGCTGCAACCACAAGACACGACAAGACAAGACGATGTCTCGACTACTACTGCTACTACTAGATCTGAACTTGATCATCGACTAGATCATCTGCAGCAACAACAACAACAACAACAACATGGACATGTACTAGATCTGCTGCAGAATCTGCAACAACAACAACATGAAGTTTCGACTAGCCACTACATCTGCAGAACCATCTCGACAACTAGCTGCTAGATCTGTTAAGTAATCTGCAAACAACAGCAACAGCAACAGCAACAACAACAACAAAAAATGATGATGATCTATGCACATGAAATCAAAATTATCAACAAACTGGACGACGTTGTTAGATCTTGCTCTAATAATTGGAGCCAATTCACAAAAGCTCTTAGAATTTCTTCTTCTACATCAACAGCTTCCATATTGAGCTCAGTCTGCAATTTCCAATTCACAAAAGTTCTTAGAACTTCTTCTACATCAACTTCCACATTGTGCTCCTGCTGCACTAGCCACTGCTGCTGCTGCTGCTGCTGCTGCTGCTTCTGCTGTTGTTGTGGTTTTTCAGCTGCTTCTTCTTCTTCTTAGAAAGCTGCTGCAATCTACTACTGCAATAGCAGATAAATATTGCAGAGAAATTCTTAAGGGATTTTTTTTTATTTTCCTTCTTTCTTTTCAATTGGAGTGTTTTCAGTGTTTTTTCTGCAAAATGTTTTTCAAAGTATATTCTCTTTTTCTTCGCTCTCTAGTGTTTGCAAGTGTTGAATTGCAATTGAGAATTCACAAAACCAACAAAAACACTGCAAATTAATATATATTTTCTGCATTGATCATGGAAGCTTTTTGGCAACTCCAAATTCTTCAAGTTTGTTTCATAGCTAATTATGTTGTTGTCTTTCTCTTTCTATGATAGGACATAACTAGTCAAGCATAACCCATCTGATCTCATAGGTCAATCAGAGAATCAGTGCTTACAAATCTACAACCAAAACTAATATTCCAAAAGAAACATCCATTGCAATTGCCTGCATGAATTTCATGTTTATCCGCAACTGGAAGATTAAGGGTGTGGAGAGCAAGATCAAAGTAGCAAGCTATCGAGCAGCAGCAGCTCCAAATAATACAAAACCAAAACTATCAGGACTAAAATGTTCACAAATTCAAATGGAAGTAAGGATACAAGTTTTGAATGTTGAAGCAAAAACTAACTTGGGGAGCTTTTTGTGGGCTTTGCGTGAAACCAGTGTTGAATAATTAGAATGCAGAACTTCAGAGAACTTTTTTAGTGCAATTATTGTGACTGCAGTGAAAGGCTAAGGAAGGAGGTGGGTACATTGGCAGCAAGTGCTACTTTCTCAACCGTCGCTGGAGCACTTAATGAACACCAACCATTAGCACCAATCTCTTCTCTTCCAGCTGCCACTGCCTGTTGAACTGCAAACAGAACACTGCATTTTCCCAACCCCCCCCCCCCACCCTGGTTAATTTCTTTTGTGCTCCAGCTTCAAGGACAAGAAGATGCTCTCTACCAGCAGCCCAAGGTAAACCCTAAACCCTAAACCCTACCTCGCACATTTCTACTACTCGCAACCACCATTAGTTTATCCACAACACATATATGCTCAGATTCCACTAAGCACTTTGCTGTTGAAGCTTCTTGAAATCCACTGTAGCATGTGTAATGGATCTGCTGCCATTGCAACAATTGTAACAAATCTGAAACTCGTTTGCAACCCAAATTCTCACTACTGATATCTGTTGCAGTTTCTCTAATATAGGTCTACTCTAGATTGCCACACTTTGAGATCAATCCACTGTCAATATGTAACAAGTCCGACTTTCAGAAAGAAAGAAGGAAGCAGTAAGAGAGATTCTGATCAGAACAATAGGCTGGGAAAAACAAAATGAAATAAAATAAAATCATGTCAACATTTGGAAATGGCAATGGGTTGGGTTTTTTACCTGCATGCTGTGCCATAAGGTGGCTCCCCAGAGAACTGCACAAATATACAACACATTTGCTATCAAATTTCTCTCCTTCATGGATTCTAGTAAATGGCCCAGTGCTAGAATATTTCTTCCTTTTAATTGAAGCTGCTAACATTTGTTGGCAACTGAGACAGCACAAATCATGGCAAAAGTGGGGGAGTGGAACTTGATGATTGTCGTGCTTTCCACTATCAGCAATTCCGTATCCACCATACAATAATGAGAAGCATGAAGTGGAAAAGAGAACTCATATTAGGTGGGGGAATTTGTTACCTTAGAACGGAGAAATCCTGATGGGTTGGAACTATTTGGCAGAAGGGAGGCTCGGAAATCATGCGGGATGTCTTTCGAAGAAGGAACTTTGTAATTCCAAGTGCTGTTTGTGGTGAGCTACAATATTCTCAAGCACAATGAGCACACCCACATCCACTGTTAAGTTTGGAAAATTATGCAGAAACCACCCGTCACACTAGCGCAGCAAAAGAAACCAAAAAGACTTCATCTCCAACGTCATCAAGGTTTCCAATTCTCTAGCATCTACACAGGACAACAAAATGCTGATGGAAGCCACCAATTCAAGCTTGTTAACCACAACATCTTGATGTCTGTAAAACCCATATCTCTGAAACACACAGTGATCACTTTCGTTTCTAATAAAAGAACAATGTCAGTTCAAAAAATAGGTATTTGTATATTAGGATCTGTATGACAAACCTTTCCATTAGCTGCGTCTATCTGGTATTCTTCAGACAGATAGTAGCCAATCCCTTGCACATATGCTCCATGCACCTGCCATAGTCCCCATTCCCCAGATTTTATTTTTCGGTCTGTGTACGTTGGCCTTTAGCTCACTGAGCCATAATCCACCACAAAACTTACAACAGTATTCAAGGAGGTCAGACATAGGAGCAATCAGGTGAAATTTTGGAACCAGAACCGAAAAAGAACCAAGCAAACAGAAAAAACAAAGAAACCAGCAAACAATTCAGAAGAAATTCCCAATGGCTGAGATTTTGTAATCAAAGAAAAAATAGATGCAAACCTGCCCAATGTCAATCGCTGGGTTCAAGCTTTTCCCACAGTCCAGTAGAATGTCACCTCGAAGAATCCGTGTATCACCTTCACAAACACCCACAGATAAATATACCATGGAAAATGTAAGAACTCCAAAAAAAAACAACATAAAAGAAAGAAAAAACACCACTATCAATCACTTTGCCGGGTGGTTATGGGGTTTCCGGTTTAGGGTTCAAAGTTTAAATTCTAACATATTATTTTCAGTGCAAACATGAGATGGTAACAAAATGTGTGCAGACTTCATTCCTCACCTGTCAAGATGTCCACTTCCACCTCAGTCACAGCAGCTGCAAATGATAAGTATCTGAAAAGGCAAAATTAAGTATTTAGGATTGGGTTAAATCAACATATATAGCATCATCACATTCACAGAACCTCATCTAAAGCTCTCTTCAGATTGCATGAGAAATCAAACAGAAGCCAGAAGAAACAACAGTTTGGTTCCACAAAAAGAAAGGAGCTTTATTTACTGGAATGGCCCATTTTGGTTTGGCCCTGGATAAATACGAGCCCGTGCTTGGAGGTCGATGCCACTTGTTAAAGCAGCTTCAATCAACTCATGCCAACTAGGCTTTCTGCCCAACGTTGTTAACATCCTGCTTGTGACACGCAACCGTTCCACGAGCTTGTTGCATGCAACCTACATCAAACCCAATGGTGCGAAAATAAAAGCAATCTTTAGTGCGGTTTTGTAATTGGGGTTGTGCTGTTGGGTTTTCAGTTGCAGTTTTGTAGTTGGGCTTTTGGTTTTTGGTTGTGGGTTTGTAGTTGGGGTTTCATGGTTTTGCAGTTTTGATAGTTGGGATCTTGTGGTTGGTTTTTTGGTTGTGGTTTTGTTGTTGGGTTTTTGCAGCTGGGTATTTTTGAGTCTTCAACAAGAAGGGAACATGAATTCTAAGAACCTAAAAAGCCATCAGGATAAAGAGGAAAAAAACAAAGAGTGTGAGGATATTACAAACCTGGACAGCCATTGCACAAAGCTCTGATGTAACCGAGCCCCCAGATTCTCCAACATTATTTGCAATCACAGTTGTTGTGGTCTGGACTTTTATGTTGGCCATATCCAATCCGCCTTCCACTATGCTCCCCAAAGTCATGGCCGCCACCTTCACATAAAAACCAACATCATATATATATAGAGAGAGAGAGAGTTCATTGATAAAGATGGATAATACAACAACCTTCATAGGTGAAGATTGAAGAAAAAAATTACAAAACTTAATAGCTTAAGAATATGTAGGAGATAGCTAGCTAGCTGCAATCAATGACTTCTTTTTAACATTAAGGATTATTTTGGTGAGGGCATTGGTTTTGCATCAAAATGGCTGCAGGGCAGGAGCACCCACCTGAGCAACTTTAACATCAAGGCCTTGTCCCATTTCACAACCTGATTGGTGGATGCTTATGCTACCATCCGGATAAATGTTCACGAGTGCAATATGTTGTACTGCTGTCCAGGAAGCTGAGAACTTCACAGGTATGAGTGATATTCCCTGCTTCACCCACTGGTTTAAAGAATTGAATTCCTTAACTTGTTTCACTCGAGTTTCATAACCACTCGACTCCTGGCACATACAGCATCATCATGTAAAGAAGATGATTTCCAATTAGCAAAAACTTTACCCATTCTCTATCTCACTCACTGTGGAAATACAAGTGCAACAAACAAACAGTTTACAGTTCACAAACCCTAAACCCCAATGCTGCTCAAGGTTGACAAAATTGCTTCGACTTCCAAGAAGGGTCATTTGAGTCTTTGACACTAGTACTCATGCGTCATGTACCTTGATTGAATCTAAAACCTCCTTTACATTGCAAAATTCCAAGTATTGTCCGGCCAATGTGGTGTCGCCTTTCTTATACATGTTTACTTCTCGCACAAGGTCTGGGGCCATACCCAAGACCGATGCAACATGCTCCATCATCGTCTCCATCATGAACACAGTCTCCACGAATACTGAAATCAATACCCACAAAAAGAAAAAGAAAAAAAAGTACCTGTCAGTTATCATGGGAAAAAAAGATAAAAGTCATGAGGAAAAATCAATTCCATTTCCAACAAAAAAAATTGCATTTATGAAGTTGCGATCAGGTCCTCCCTGCCTCCTTCCCTACCTTCCTTGAAAGAAAGCAAGCTCTGGGAGATTTTTTTTTAATCTGCTTTTTTGAGTTCATGAATAAATGGTTGGCCTTTTCTCACCAGGTCCACGCATCCAAGTGCAAGCGGGAAGATTTGTGCGAGCGGCTTTCCCCTTAATATCCCAGTTGGGAATTTTATACACATTGTCAATGAACACAGGAATAGCCTCCAGCATTGGGTACTCAAAGTCAAAATGTGCACCCTGTCACACATGTTCAGGTGATTATGAGTAAAAGGCAGATCATCCCTTTAAGAAAACATTAAACACCAGCACTTTGCAAAGCCAGAAAACAAAAACCAAAAAAATAAAAGAAACCCTGTGCAAGTCATGTAAAAACAAACAATAACTATCAAATGTATGTACACACCCAAGTATTATTGTGAGTAGAATTGAGTTGTTGGTGACACCTTGAAGCAATGCACAACAAAGACAGGATTTTTGGAAGCACGCCCAAGGTAATGATTCCTGTTGCAAGGTTTCTATGAACTCATCACCCACAAAGCTAATTTTTTGCTTGACACTAGCTACCTAGCTACCCTTTGGTGGCAGATTTTTATTGAACAAAACAGAAAAGGAAAAACTCACATGGTTGTTGAGAATTCTCAACTGCAATGATGTAATACGCCCATCCTTCATGGCACCAATCTTATAGTCACAATGGTACGGGCTTCGACCACCCACAACCTGTCATCATTCATTGAGTTTTTTATTTTTTTTGGGTCAAAATTCATTTCATTTTACAAAAGCTCTTGTATCATCATTGTCATGATAAAAAGATGTCGTTGCACTCCTCAACAACAAAGGATTCTCATTTTCAATTCAATATTTATCACAGTGATGGTTCTAGGATTTTCATCAACAGATTTTCCAGAAATGGGCATCCCCTGCATGTCCCAACATTTGCAGGTAACAAATCATAAGTTTGAGATAAGGAAAATCAAAGGGCAGTTCTCAGATGTATGGGTTTAATTGTGAAACCTGCATATTTGTGCCTATGTCAAGGATGAGTTTGACAGGCTTCTGAAGCTTGTCAGCAGCCAATGCACAAGCCATAGCAATGGGTATTGCACGGTTAAGCTTTGATCCATATGCACCACCCAACCTCTTCACATGCACCTGTAGCACCCAAAAGTGAAGTCCACACCCAAAAAGTTTACACCTTTCTCCATGAAGATGGGAAAAAAAAGAGAAAACTAAAAACTAATGGGGAAAGTCCCACTCTTCAACAAGGAAAAGAACAATGTGCAATAGTTGCAAAACAGCAGAACAATTATATACTGAGTGAAAATGTGATGTTCCACAAGTGAAAGAAAGCATGCTGCTGTCAGTGGAAAACTTTCTCCAAGAGTTTTTTTTGAGTACAAAATAACAGGGGAAAGGAAAAAAAAAACATTTGCACATTTTTCACTTACGGTGATTTTGTGTTGGGGTTGATTAAGACCAACTCCAACACAATGTTGCACCTGCACAAATCAACCCAACTACCCATTTTAAAAAAGGAGTACACGCAAAGAATGAAAGAATCACAAACAAAAAAAATTATTCCTACCTAAGTATGCAATGAAAAAACCCACGATTTCATTCAGTTCCTCATATATACCAAGATGTGCTTCAACAAATTTATCAGGAGGAGAAATTGCAATTTATAGATTTTGGTTTGTAATCATGTGTTTTTAGGCATGTTATTGCTATTATTTTTACCTGGCTCGGGTTCTGTGTGGAGGAGTAAACATCCATCGAATTGTCTTCTCCTGGAATGCATATTGCTCGTTGTGTTTCAAGGTGGAAATGATACTGGTGACCCACACTCGCCTGCACACCAACCCCTTAATTTCAGAAAACAAATTGCATCTTTTATCATTTTGCTTCTGAAGATCCCAATTTGGATTCACTCTTGCCATCCCACTTTACTCTAGTGCTAGTCTTATGAAAATTGAATCAAATCTTTTCCAATTCAATATAAAATCCTGAAAGTGCAAAACTAAATGCCACAGATGTCTTAGACATGTGCCTGTAACACTAATAAAATCCAACCACAAGTTTCTGACAATACCCATTTCTTGGAATCACAAACTTTTGTCCTTTGAATTTAGCCACCAGAAGATACAAACAAATAAACTTCACCCAACAAACACTTTTGGAATCCATACATCACTTAGCAGCAGCAGATCTCCAAAAGCAGAAAAAAAAATGAGTTGACCAGATCAATGCAAGCTGTGAAACTTACCTGCCCCTCAATGACAACATCTGCAGACTGCATGGCTATCTCAGGAGTACCTGCATCCAGTCCAGCACAAGAGAATTGCACCCAACAACAACACTTTTATTAGACTACCAAAAAATCAGTGGATTATACCATTTTTCAACTTTCCACAGTAAAAAAAATTGAGTATCTCACCAATCTGAAGATCTACCCTGCGGTTCTCATAAAAGGAGTCTGCAGCAATGGCATCTTCAAAGGTGAGGATGGGTTTTTGCACATCCGAGTAAGTCACCACCACCAGTTTGGCCGCTTCATCAGCTAAAGCCTGACGAAAATGCAATGTTAAAACAACACATAACATTACATCAAAACCTAAAATGGGTAGTTTGAATTTCAAGGCAGCACTAAAAGTTAAGGAGCTTTGTTTATTTCATTTTATTTTTAATTAAATCAAGTCATGGGAGTTTTAGTTGCATTTATGTGGAAAAGAGAAATCATCAAAGCAAAATTCAAATCTCCACCTTTGTGTTTGCTACAATAAGACCAACTGCTTGGCCATAATAGAGCACTCGCTCTGATGCAAAAACTTCCTCATCTTCACTGTGTTCAACAAAACGAAAGAAATATAATAATAAATTTTCTTTACAAAATAAATACCCCGATTTCAATCAGAGCAGCACCTGCCCACATATAGAAAGCCTTTGGACAAAACTCTTCCTCAAGGACTGCAACAAGGAATGTCTTCTAGGCATGATCAGTACTCATACCTTGCAAATGAATTGCAGCAATCTGCACAATACTATGTAGTCTATTGAAGAACTCCAAAGCTGTGAAGAACAGAGTCAAATCTTATGTATGATAAATGTTGCGTATAATCTTTACTTATAAAGGTTTGTGAGGTTGTGTTGTACCTGACTAGGTTGCAATACTTATCAGCTTTCAGTGAAGCTGCTGATATGAAGGTAATTACACCTTTCATTGCAAGTGCTTTTGAAGGATCAATTGACTTTAAGGCAGCATTTGCAACCGTAGCTTGCACAAAAGTTGCATACAAGCTGCCTCCAACAACCATGTCATCCAGATATTGTGCCTCTCCTGTCGCCTGTTCCCAAAATTTGCCACCAGATCAGACCCAAAAATACAAGAAAAACAACCCAGAAAAACCCTAAACCCTAAATGCCCACACAATTGTGAACAAGTAGTATATGTCTGATTCTCACACAAATGAAATTTCTTTGAAGATTACTGTGAGATACCCCAACAGCTGTAATTCAGTCCTTCATGTAAATCTAAGGAAAATACAAAACAAGTGCTGTGTCTCAAAAAAACACAAATCATTAACTCATGACCGGGAAAAACAGTACATCCTACAAAAGAAGAAAAAGTGTTGGTGTCCCAAGTTGACCTCAAAACATGGTGATGAGGAAAACAAACCTGTAGGCCAGCTGATAACTTTGGAATTGGTTTTGACACAGGGTATTCTGATGGGTCCCCCTGCACACAAAAAAAAAAAAAAATCATCAAACACGCCACCAATCCAAAAGTTGAAAAATACGAGCTCCAAAATTTGCAAATTTTCCTTTCATTCACCGCATCACCACACATCCCCAAAACTCGCAACAGGATGACAAAACAACCTCTGCATTTTATGTTATTTCTTAAATGCTTGAATGCAATGAAAGCTTTTTTTACACCCACAACAACAAGCTCAATTTTTCTGATGGAAATACAGAAGCAAATCATGTAAGTTTGAAATTGGAACACATTATTACCTCATCAAAACTGATCTCACCCTGTGAAACAGGCCGAACGTACTGGAACAAAAAACCAATCAGTTCAGGTCAGTTATAGCAGGGCTTTCCAATTTAAAAACACAGAAAACAACAAGAAAATAACAAACTTATGAAGTTTTTGGTTGACAATAACAATTCTTAATGTTTCTTTACTAGTGGTTTTCCAAGAGACAAAATCATAAGAGTTTGAACACCCAAACCAAGCAATTATAAGGTTGAAAATCACCAGACCCAATATGCTTTTTGATTGATGCAATATGATGGGCAAGCCAATGAATGCTGCATCAAATCTAAGAGAGAAGTGAAATGAAAGGGGGAGATCTCACAGTTAAGGTTCAGGGACTTAGAGCCATGGACTTTAAAAGAAGCACGGAACTTAGAGCAGGAAAAAAGACACCATGGTCAGATGATCTTTTTGATGTTACACACCTCAACAATTGCGGAACGCAAGCGTGGCGGAATTGTGTCTAGAGGGAAGAGTGAGAGAAATGCTTTGTAAAAAAATGCAGCAAGTAGCCTGGTGCGATACTCTGTGCGACCCAATGCAGGGTCCACAACTAACTCCCTTTGTAGAATTTGAACAGCATCAGCAAATACCTGTGCCCCTCAATCCAAGTCCTGATCAATGTTTTTTCACCTGATGCACTATATCTCTTAACAAAAACACATTGAAGGCTTACCTGAACCCTAAACCCTAAACTCTTACCTCACAATATGTGTAGCCAAAAAACATGCACAGGGACTCCATTTCTGTCTGCATGGAATTTCAATACTACAGAACCCAAGTTTCTGAGAGAAGTAGAGACTACTCTGAGCCTGACAGTTAGCCGTCTCAGACCTAATGCATGCATCTAAGACTATTGAGTTTTTTGGGTTTAGGGTTTCAGTCATGGTTCCAAATGGGTAGCACCTTTGGGTCGAAGACCTTTTTGCCTGCAAGGTATGCTTCTGTCTTCCTGGCACGTTGTGGATATGGGCGAACTCCCCCATAGACAATCACACAATTGCTCTCAAATACACCTGAAAAAGCATTTGTTGGATGTATTGTTCAGCTTTTGTTTTTGAAATCCTGAAACTTTTGTTACAACATCAACAATGTGATGATCAAACCAAAAAAATGACATCAGTTATGTAAGTCAAAGCATGCAATCTGAATACACCCAAAAAAGAATAAACCCTAAACCTGAAACTTCGTGCATGTGTGTCTCCCTTACCTTTTGTGGAATTGACTGCCAGTTTGAAGCCTGCATTAAGCAACGCATGTGCATTGACTCTTCTCAATGCAACTTTGTATGTGAAAAACCGAGCACTTGTTTTCATGACAGGAATGAAGATCTCCACGATGACAGCACCGTCCAATGACAAGTTAAAGAATTGCTCCAAGCTGATCACATGCTCATCTCCATTTTCCCATGCAAAGCCCACTCGTAACTTGGCTTCAGCCGCCATCAAAATTGTGGAGATATCGGATGCAAATTCACCATGCGCATGTGTCAACATCAGATTCCCTGCAACACTTCCAATGTTACGCACTTGGTTGTGTGCCACCTGCATTCAAAAACAGAAATAAATGAGTGGTCAAGAACTTCAGCTGCTTGAATTCAACATCAGATTTCAGCAGTGGATTTCAAACATTTCTCCCACAAATCATCCAATCAAGCCATCAACATTCAAATAGGTTGGAGAAGAACAACAATCAAAAAATAAAAGACTCACTCTTTTGAGATGTTTGAGAAGAGGACCATAACTCGGAGAAAGGCTTTGGTTCCTCTCCAACAAGACCATGAAGTCGGTAATAGGGACTGCACCACCAATTGAAATGCCCTTCTCTTGAACAGACAACTCCATGAGCTTTGAGATACGAGAGATATCTGCCAACACATCAACAGGAGGAGGAGGATAAATCCCGCTTGACGTATTCCCCCTCACCATCCTGATCGTCCGACCCTTATGCTTTGTGGTTTGCAAAAGTGCATAGAGCTCATCCAACGAGACAGCTCTTACCCACTTCAACCCATCTCGTGAGACCATCAACCTTGCATCTGGGAGCTCCCACCGTTCCATCCTTTTGCTACCAAGCTCTTCCATGTCTCCTTCTTTGTCACATCCGGATGCACATTGCTCACCACTTTTATTGCACATTCTCTTGTTGTTGCAATTGGCAAATGTTTGAAACCCATCCAAAATTGGTCGATATCCTGTGCACCTAAAACACCATGAAAACCAGAAGAACATGAGTTTGCATCTATCCCCTCTAACCCACCGCATCCATTACCCAGGAACACAACCTGGTGGAGAACTCTGCTCAGAGTTTCTATTCTGTGTGTACTACTGCTCAGGGCAGGGAAATGAAAAAAGACAAAAAAAAAACAAAATTCCCATTAGGTACCTGCAGAGATTGCCATCCAACTGATCCTCGACTTGTTGGGTGGTTGGCTGAGAATTATTGACCACCAACCCGTACATGCTCATCACCTGTTTTCACAAACCAAGTCAAATTGATAGCTACAACCTTCATGTGTCAAATTAAACGACTGAAAAATAAATTGCCATTGTCAGTAATTAGAGACATAATTTTATAGTAGTAGTAGTAGTAGTAGAGGGAGAGGTAGTAGGAGTAGTAGGTACCATTCCTGGAGTGCAGAAGCCACATTGAGTTCCATTATGTGTGACAATTGCTTGTTGGACAGGATGAAGGCCATGCTTTGTACTGCCAATACCTTCCACTGTCGTCACTCTCTTGCCATCAACAGAACACAGTGGCAGTAAGCAAGCATTGACAGGTCTGTGTTTCAAAGGCTCGTCATCATCTCCACCATCATCATCACCAGCATGATTTGCAGCAGCAACATGGACAGCATCTTTTTTCTTCTTCTTCCCTGAGGAGGAGGAGGATGAGGAGGAATCAGGGGAGGAGCAGCGAATGGGTGACAGAATTACGGTACAAGATCCACATCCGCCTTGGCGGCATGGCATTTGTAAGCCAGTAAGACCTCTTTCCAGGCGCAAGTAATCTCCCAATAC
>Ga0116228_10004476_pt1 | contig 12392 bp, 17 predicted proteins | sample S1TSphfallax_2_FD_89694 | JGI IMG/M metagenome (GOLD analysis project Ga0116228, IMG submission 89694) | Host-associated microbial communities from peat moss isolated from Minnesota, USA - S1T2_Fc - Sphagnum fallax MG | ecosystem: Host-associated > Plants > Peat moss > Unclassified | place...
GCGAAAGCTGGGTGATGCTGCCCGGGGCCACGTTGACGCTCAGCGAAGCCGGTGAGGTGGGCGTGCAGGCCAGGCCATCCACCACCACAGCGCTGCCGAGCACAGCGGCGGTAAGCGCGCCGATGCCAACCATGGCGTTGCGGTTGAGGCCAAGAATATCCGTATCCAGGGGAATGCTCCCCGGATAGACGATATTACGATCCATGTTTCATCCTCAGTTTGAAATTTTGGTCCAGGCGATGCTGGCCACAGGCAGAATTCTGGCGGCGGCGGCGTAGATGTCGGCGTCGCTGATCGCGCCGGGCGCCTGTTCCGTATCGGCATAAAACATCGGCGCCGTGTTGTAGCCGCCGGGGCCTTCATTATACCCGCCGGCATTGCTGACCGGCGTGGCATTGGGCCGGTATGCGGTGACGAAAAACTGAAACGGCAGATTTTTGGTCCCGTACCCGCCGGCCGCGCCATAGCCGAGCGTGTTTGAATTGTAGCCGCCCGTATCGGCTGCATTCAGCGGCTCAAAAATGATGGGCGTTCTGCCTGTAAGATTTTGTAACGCCTTGGACAACCCGGCGCGTGTTGCCCTTGGGGCCACAAGATTGGCCCGAATACGGGCGCTGAAGGCTGAATCCGCCTCACCAGGGCGGCGCGGGAGAAAAATGCCGAAATAATCCGTCGACGCAATATCGAGAAAAATGCCGGTCGCGGTGGCGATTCGCGTCATCGTTTTTACGGCCGTGAGCAGGCCATAAAGCCCGCTCCATGCGTTTGCCAGCCCGGTCAGCACCGCATCCAGATTCGGCGTGACATCGCCAAACCAGCGCGCCGGCAGAACCATTTTCAGCCGCGACAAAATATCGGAGGTATCGCCGGTCATGAAACCGTGACCGTGCCGGTGCGAACCACGCCGAACAATGGCGGCGTGAGGTCCGAAGTGCCGCCATTCAGCAGCACCCCTGAAACATTGGTGACGGAACCGGATGCGGCATAAGCAAGCTGCGCCAGGCGCGTATAGTTCAGGGTCGCGCCAACGCTCAAGGAGGCGATAAAAGTCTCGATTGCCGCGGCGACGGCGGCGATGGCGGTTTGCTGGGATGCGCCCGCGACCAGGGCCAGCGTTAGCGAAACATTCGCCGGCGTGACAACCGGCCCCTGCACCGCAAAGCTTGACCCGACCGGCCGCACCGCATCCACCGCAAGCTGCACCGTGCTTAAAAGCGTTGCCGGCGGCACGCCGGAACCGTCATCCACCGTGACCACGAAATGCCCCATCTGCACCGCGCCGGCCTGGTTGATGTTTTCGCTGATCACATAGCTCAACCCCTGCTGAACCCCGGCAATCGCGGCGCCGATGGCGGCATCCGTCGCTTTTGCGAGGCTGGCCAGATAATTGCCGAACCGCAATTTGAATGCCGCATCACTCTCCGCATCGATGCCACCGGTGAGGACCGCCGCATTGGTGACTGTATCGATACCGGCAAGTGCTGAGCCGACCACCGCAATCGCGCCCGGCTGCACATTGCCCGCGCTGCCGGCAAAGTTTGCGACAACCGGCACGTTGATGCTGGCCACACCAACCGCCAGATTATAGCCGCCGGCGCTAAAGGCGGGGTTTGTGGAATCCGCCGTCACCACAAAGGTTTGCGCATTTCCCGCGGTCGCAACCGCTGTGCCAACCGGAATAAAGGCGGCGACACTGGGCGTGAACCGCGCAAAAGTCACCTGGCCGGCCGCCGCCACGGCGGGCAAGCGGACAAATCCAAAATCCGCGCCGAAACTATCGCAATCCGCCCCGGTGCTGGTGGCAAGCCTGGTGGTTGCCAGCACTTGCACGATGAGCCATTGCAGCCAGAGCGCCAGCGAAGCGTTGGCTTCCAAAATGGCGCGCAACACGGAACCCGTTGTGAGGTCAAGAAGATTGCTTGCGGCACCTTGCACGGCAGCCGCCATTCCTTCCACCAGCGTGGAGAAATTTTGCAAAGATAGTTGCATGTTGCCCTAAACTGAAAAGGTAAGGAGATTGGTGGTTTGCGTTTGTGAATCCGAATACTGGATGGAGAGCGTTACCGTACCATCCACCGCTGCCGTGGCGCTGATCACCGGCGCCGGGCTGGCGGCGACCGCCGTTTCCTGCAGCATCTGCGTTCGCGCCACCGCGGCAATTGCCGCCGCCGCACCTGGCTGGCCGACAAACTGCGCAAGCCCGGCGCCATAAGTCAGCTGCCAGATGTAATCGCCGGCATTGGTGAGCAAACGGCGCAGCACGCGCTGCTGCGTTAGCACCGTTCCATCGGCGAGTGCGATATCTCCGGTCGGCCCCACCGAAAGATCACCACCCCAGAGGAGCGAAATATCCGCCATCATACAGTCACCGAGGGCAGGCCGGTCACGCCGCCTTGCGCGTCCGCATGGACATGCTCGTCATAAGCCTGGCGCAAGGCGGCCAGCGTGCCGTGCGCGCCGTTCTGGTCAGAAATATTGCCGGTAACGACAAGGTTGCCGATCAGGTTCACCGTACTTGCCTGCATGGCAATGGTTCCATCATTAAGCAGTTTTACAAAACTTCCGGACTGATGTTGCAGCCAAAACTCGCCGCCGGGTGCGCCGGGCGCCTTGTCCACCGCCGACCATACGCAGCCGATAATCACCCCGTGCTCGGCATCCGCTTCCTGCGCCACCACAAGAACCTGGTCACCCGGTGTTAGCGGCGCTGCCAGGCCCCAGCCATTGCCCACCCAGGCCGAGAGTATCGGCAGCCAGCCGCTCAGCACATTTTCCGGCTGCAACAAAACCCGCCCCGCATAGGCCACGGGGTCAAAGCTGGAAACCAGCCCAAACCGCGCGACACCGGCCAGCCCATCCAGCCCGCCCGCGCGCGCTTTCACCGCATTCCAGAATTGATCCATGGTTGTGGCTTTCAGCCGGCCAGCGCATGGGCACGAATGGTTTCGACGAACCCGTTCCGCGTATCAATCGACCGGATCATGGCGTCGATAATGTAGGTCTGGTCGAGCGCTGTGTTCGTGCCGCTCAACAAAACCGGGCGAGCCGGCGTTAAAGCAAGTTCCCCCGCAATTTCCGCCCGTAAAATCGTTGCATGTTGCTTCAAAACGGATAGGTGATTCGCGGCCAGATTGCTCGCCTGGCTGCTGGTGAGGTTCGGCCGGATCAACGTAGCGGTGCCACCCGTTGCGCTCCCGGCGGTTTGCGTCACCACGGATTTGTTGCGCGTGTTCCAGGATTTCACCGTGGCGCATGATGGTATGGCCGCCGCCACATCCAGGCTCAATGCAATGCAATTTTGCGGCGTCAGCAGCCACGGCGCGCCCGCCTGAAGCGGCCCGAAATTCAGCGTGGTTCCGGTAACGGACAGAATAAAATTCTCGGCCTGGGCAAGTGTGGTGAGCATGTTCCACTCGCTGCCCGTACGCGAATTCGCCGCAAGCGCGCTGCGCGCATGGTCCAGCTCGTAATACTGTCCCACCGCCGTTGTTGTTGCCGTCACATTCGGCGTCAGCCCGTGCCGTGCCGCGATGGCGGTGGCAATCTGGCTCGCCGTCTGGTTCGCAAAGGTTTCGGAGACTTGCGTATCAATCAGCCGCGCGGAAAGATCGCGCCCCGCCAGTGTCGCGGTATTCGCCAGCAAATCCAGCCGGATGTTATCAATCTGCCCGGTCAGCACATTGACGTAACCCGCCGCGCTTACCGCCACGCCGATGGTTATGGTCTGCAGGCCCAGTGAGATGAGATAGGCCGGATCGCCAAGCGCCACCGTAACCGTGAACCGGTCGGCGGCAAAATACGCAACCTGTTCAATCTCCAGCGAGATTGCGCCGTATAAAGGCGTGTCTCCAATCAACAGCTGCACTTGCGGCGTGTTAACCGGCAATGCCGCCTCCGGCATTCGGGTTTTTCTCTGGAATCACCAGCGTGTTCAAACCGGTCAGTACCGGGTCGCTCAGCCCATTCGCCTGCGCAATGCGGACCCACTGCGTCGCGTCATTCAAATACACCGCGGCCAGGGCAAACAAATTGCCGCCCACCACCGTAATCGTCTGCGTGCTCATGCCAGTTCATTCGCAAGGTTTGTCGCGGCCCGGCTGACATAGCCGCTCATGCCGGTCAGGCCGGCGAGCTGCGCTGCATTCGCCGTCATCTGGTTCACCGCTGCAATGCCCGTCAGCGCATCCGGCGCCGTGTTCAGGGCCGCCACATTGCTGCTCAGCGCACCGCCGGCGCCGGAAATGCCGGCCGCGATCTGCGTTTGCGCTGCCGCCAGCCCCGTTGCTGTCGTACTGCCAAGCACGCCGGCGAGCCCACTCAACCCAACCAGCGCACCGGCCGCCCTAAGGTCAGCGCTGATCAAACTTGCCGCCGGCGCCGCCAAGGATGCCAGCGCGGCGGCCGGGTCCGCCACCACCGCGCAGCGCAGCGCAAACGGAATCCACCAAGGTTTTGTGTACGCAGCAGCAAATTCCGCGATCACCACGGAATAGTAAAACCCATCCCACACCAGTGGAACCACTGCACCCAAGGCGCAGGCCGCATCCAGCGTCTGCGCCCGGGCGGATGCATCAGCCCCTGAAAAAATGCCGGAGAAAGAGATTTCCCCGGCATCATCGCCCAGCGCATCCACCACGCGGCCGCCGCCGATCAGCTCATGCACCGCCAGGCGCTGGCTGCCGCCGAAGCGGATTTGCTCCGGCACCTCAAAATCCTGAAACGGCACACCGCCCAGTGTTAGAATAATGTTGCTCATTTTGTCCTCAAGCGGGCAGTTGCAGGCCGGGCCAGGCGGGGGTTAGGCGCGGGTCGAAAGCTGTTGCGCCCGAAGGGGGTAACCGGGCTTGCCGGGTTAACAAGTCTTCCAAGGCGTTGCGGAGTTTCAGGGGGTCGAGTTTTTGCGCGGCTGAAATCTCCTGTTTCGAATGTTGGCGCGCACCCTGCTCACCAATGCCATCGTAATGTGCAATCATCTGCTCGCCCGAAGCTTCCGCCATGCCACGCCGGCCTATCGGTGCAATGCTCGGCAAGGCTTCACGCTCCAAAAAATGACTGTAATGCAGCAGTTCCGAATGTGTTTTGCCGATTGGAAAATTAGGCCCCAAAAAACCCGAAAAATGCGAGAGATAAGGGGCAAGCATGTTTGGGAGTGTTTCAGCATTGCTCATCTGAGATTGCAACACTGAAAGTCCGGGCTGTTTTCCGATGCCGCCATATGCAATCGTCTGGATCGCGCCACTGCTGAGGGCTTTTTCGCCGATCTGGTCAAAAGAGTTATAGAGAGCGTGCGGCACAACGGTTTCAGACGACATGGGCGCGTCCGTCGCCATATAATAATGAGCGTGGGCGGCACTATTTGCCGCCAACCCCGGAGCCGGCGCGCCATCGTTGCTCGCGTGGCCGGCCGGCCTGCGTGGCCCGCTTGACCAGGTAGGCGGACCCTTAATCGGCGCAATGGAGCCGTGAAGCCAGTGGCCGATAGCGAGCACATTGTTGTAAAGTTCATCTAGGCCGCGTTCGAATGAATCTTGAGCTGAGCGCACACCTACCTGAAAATTCGCTGCGTCAGCTTTATCGAGGCCGAAGGGACCAGACGGCGGCTTATGATCCTTTTTATGGCGTTCATACTCCGCAATGTTTAGTACGCCTCCACCTATTTCAGCAAAAACATTGGGAATGACGGTCAGGTCGGTTATATATCCCAAGTTCCAGGATGCCGCGTCCTTGAAGGCCGGTGCAACCTCGCCTTTAGGCACGCCCCATCTGCCCCCGCGTTGCAAGTCTTGTCCGCCGCCGGGCAAGAAATTCTCGGTCATCAAGCCAAGCCCGTCGGCCAATCCCAAAGCCGGGTTCTCTGCAGACCCGAGAATTACCGAGTCATTGACCTCCGAGGCAAACGCAATGGCTTCCGATGGATTGTAGTTGGCGGGAACGATGAGATAGTTGTGGATATTTTGGACTTTACTATTTTCGTTAGGCGAACCATTCGCATTTAGGCTCGTATAGAGAGGTTCTATGCTAGAGCCACCTGCGGCTGGGTCGACTATCGGCGCTCCGTTAACAAGCAGAAATTTAGCAGCTACGGCTTTCGATTTATCGTATACCGGATTCCCGGCGCTGTCTTTGCCAATCTGTGGCCTAATATAGAAAACATCTCGAAGTCCAGGCTCGGAATTTTTGTTCGGCATGGTCTGACTCCAGTTGAGGTCAATCAGAACATATTCTCATACAGGTTCCGGGGATTGTATGGCGGCGGACCATATTCCTTCGTAAAACCTTCTGTCGAAGCTTCATCAAAGGCCGCCCAATAGAAGTCGCCATATATATGAATGGTATAAAAGTCGGCGATTTCGAAAATCTCGTTTGGATCGTCGTTAAATATCCGCCTTATAGCAGCGATCCATTCCTTCCTGTCACGCCGGCCGCTTTGGCCCTGGAAGTCATTGTCTTGGGCGGCATCGCCGCTCGTATCATAAAGGAAGATAAAGTTGGACTGCCCTGTTTCGTCTATTTTCAGATCACAGAGACCTAAAAGGTACGTTTTTTTGTCCTGCTGGAATTGTATAGGGTGGCAATGATTTTTCACATAACTTGCTGCGGGGTGAATATACCACCTGAACCCGAGAATATAAACGAAATGCGGCAGGTTGGTTTCCAATGCTAGGGTGAAGAAAACCACAGCTGAAAACGTAACGAGGTGGAATTGTTTTCGATTAAGCCATCTGTCAAGAAAAAAAACTATTAGCACAAAGAAGTAACAAACAACAAAAAAGACAGTTTCGTACCAATATGTCTCGTTAAGCCAATCAAAGAATTGGTCTAAAAAGTAGACTGTCGGACCAGAAGCGAGGAAAATCCAAAAGCCTAGATGACGGAATCTTGCAAGGATTTCGAGACTTACAGAAAACCTTTGCATTTCCTATTCTTGTCCAAAACTGGTTGCATTTCGGTATACTGATCTGTCATTGGAAATCAATCTCTTCCGCCTATCCGCCGCTCCATTTCAGCTTCGCCCAGTCGAAGGTCAGCCCGTCCAGGACCCCAAATGCCACCACATAGGCCATTCGCTCGTCGTCATCCAATTCAAACGCCACGTTGTAAGGCACCCCGCACTTAACAAGGTATAAACAATCCTTCAGCGCCGGGTGCCGGCTCAGTTTCCCGCGGCAGCCACCACTTGCTCAAGCGTGGCCGGCTTTATGGCTGCGCTCACGGCAGCAGCGCCATCATCTCCCAGCCTTTCCATCACCGCCTCGACACCGGCCTCATTCACCGGCAACGGCACCGGCACATCGTCAATCATCGAAACCGACGATGCCACAATCGCCATACCGAGGTAAGATCGGTTGACCGACAATTCCGGGCCCAACGCCTTGAAAAGCCGCATCATTTCCAGCACGCCAAAGTTCCTGAGCGTAATATTCCGCCCGGCCTTATCCGTTATCACCCGCTCCATCACACCCGCACCCGGCTAGAGGCATAAACTGCAGTTTCTGTGCAACCGGCGCATCGCCGCGATAGGCGCCGGCGGAGGCATTGCTGCCTGAAACGATGCCCGAGAAAGAGATTTCGCCGGCATCATCCCCAGCGCATCCACCACGCGGCCGCGCCGATCAGCTCATGCACCGCCAGGCGCTGGCTGCCGCCGAAGCGGATTTGCTCCGGCACCTCAAAATCCTGAAACGGCACGCCGCCCAGGGTTAGAATAATGTTGCTCATGTTGTCCTCAAGCGGGGAATTGCAGCCCGGGCCAGGCTGGGGTCACGCGCGGGTCAAATGCTGTCGCCCCAGAAGGCGGCAAGCGGGCCTGGTGGCTCAACAAGTCTTCTAATTTGCCGCGCAACATCCACGGCTCAATATTTTTTTCCGCCCCCACCATCGAGGCCGGCCGTTGGCCACCGGCGGATAAGCCGTCACCGGCATGGTGTGCAGCTGGCTGTTGAGCTGCTAGTTGGGGCCCGTTGTCCGGGCGAATTGGCGCGACGCTCGGCAGCGGCGATTTATAGCCGCGCGGAGCGGTCACACTTCGCCCCAGAAATCTCATCCTAATCTTAGCAGCCAATCCACGGTCAATTCCACTTTGGCGATCACGCCAACCAAGCGACAATGACAGCTTCGCCGCCTGCCTTGCAGAAAATCGATGCTCCGGCAATCTTCTTTCCGCAGAATTTATCTTATAATATCTTGAAAATTCGGAATGAAGAAATGATACTGTATGGCTCTCCGATACGCTTGCCGCATCCGGCGAAATATGAGGATTTGATAGCGAAGCATCCACGTTCGATGCGCCATCAGAATGCCGAAGTTGCTTCTGTCCCACCGTGCCATGGTCACTTAGATTTGCATGAAAATTTAGCGGCGAAACAGCTTTTGGCCGCATCGGGCCACGGGGCGGCCTTTTTAGAAATCGAGGGCGCAGCGGTGCATAGGAGTTTGCGCGTCCTTTGCCAATGGCGACAGCTCTTGCATGAAGAGTCGGCTGTTGTTGATTAGACGTGGCTTCCGGCGGCCTAAAAGGGATTTTGTCCGACGTGTTCACAAATGACTTTGCTTCCTCGTCATACGTGAAATCGTATCCGCTAAATCGTTTAAGATAGCTGGTTACCGGGACAGGAGGATTACTCCCATCCTTTGGCACCACCGCACCCTGCGTCGAAAGGAACTCTTCGACTTGGCGATACCCAACGAGATGAGCCCCGGCCAGAAGACCCGGCTCAGTGATGTAGATTCCATCAACTGATGAGTCGATATAGCTTTTATGCTGCGCCAGGTATTGCCAGTTCTTGGCGGTGAACCGCTCGAACGCAAAATCCTGGGCGTTGTTGCTCGCAAGAAAGTCACTCGTCGATTTGACTCCAAACGACTGAGCTAAAGCAGTCCAGTTGCCGTTCCTGTCTTGAAACCCAGCGTCCTGAAGGGCCGCAGGACTCAACTGGTAAGCGCCTAGGTGCTCACCATTGTTTTGGTCGCTCGAATAGTTATCCGTTGACTCCTTTTGGCGGATCGCTGCTGCCCAAGCGGCAAATTCTGAGCTCTCGAAAATTCGATTATTCCCCTCAGCTGTCATCTGGTCCACCTAATCCCAATCGTGTCCGTTCCACGATAGCCTGCCCCCGATTTCTCCCTGCGTGCACGAAACAATGCCGTTAACGCCGGTGGTTCTGGTCTTAAGGAATGCTTCCGCGCTGACGCCAAAAGTCTCAACGTAAACGATGATCCCTTTTCGCTCAATAAATAAGTCAAAATCATCTGGATCGTCTTCCGGCGCTGCATCGCTGCCCCTGTCCAGCACAATGAATGTCTCGGTCCCATCTATATTTTTATGGAAAGTCCACCTCTGAATGTGCCCAACGCCCGAAAGTGCGCGTTCGAACCTCTCAATGGCGGCAGGTGGTGAACTATCATACCATGAATTGGTGTTCAGGACATCTCTTTGCTGACTCAATCGTTTAAGGCATAAATTAAATGCGACGTCATCCGTAGCTGCCGGCGCCGGTCGCCACGTGGCTAGACCAAGCAAACCAAAAAAGTAGAAAAATAAAAAGAGCAACAGCAGTTTCTTCATGGAATGGCCGTATCCATTATGATCGAAAACGAAAGGTGGCTCCCATGCTTAAAGCTTCAATACTCAAAAGACAGTGATGCAGCAATCATTACCATCCCTGACCCATCGTTTACAAGCCTTGGCTTTCATTCACCCAAGTCGCTTCCCATCGCAATCTCCGCCAGTCGAAACTCATTCCGTCCAACGTTCCCAGCACGACAGTAAACGCCATACGTTCCGAATCGTCCAACCCAAAAGCCACTTCAAACGGCACCCCGCACCTAACCAAATATAAGCAATCTGCCAGCGCCGGGTGCCGGCTCAGTTTCCCGCCTCGGCCACCACCTCCGCCGAGTCCCTCGGCATAATAGCGGCGGACACCAAATCGGCACCTTCATCGCCGAGTCGTTGAAGGATATTTTCAATCGACGCCTCCCCCTCGGGAAAGGGTATCGGAATACCATCCAACGCCGCAATGGATGCGGCGACTTCCGCCATCCCCATATATGCTGGGTTCAAAGAAAGCTTAGGCCCTACGGCCTTATAAAGGCGCAGCGTTTCCACAACCCCGACCCGCCGAAGAGAAATACTTCGTCCAGCCCTATCCGTTATCACCCGCTCCATCACACCCGCACCCGGCTGGAGGCATAGAACTGCAGTTTCTGTGCAACCGGCGCATCGCCGCGATAGGCGCCGGCGGAGGCGAGTTTGAAGACGGCGCCGCTGAACTGGTAGGTGGAGGTCGAGCCATCCGGCTCATTCACATACTGGTACAAGGTCCCCGCCGCGACGGATTTGCCGGCGAGGTATGTCTTCTCGATCTCCGCAATAAAATCATCCGCCGCCGATGACCCGCGGTCCAGCGTGAAGACGCCGGACCATCCTTTCGGCAGCTCAGCCCCGAGCTGCACGCCATCCAGCCGGTCCACGCGGATGGCCTGCGTGACTTGCACAGCCTCAAACCCCGTCACATGCGCCAGGTCCACGCGGCCGAACGGGCCCATCACCACAAGCTGGCAGTCACTGCCAACGGAAAACGTATTGAATGGCATTTTTCTTCACCCCTCAGTTACGCGCTCGGTAGCAATTGCTGGCTGACCTGCACGGTCTGCCCGCCCTGCACGTTCACAATAAACTTCTCATTAATCGCCTGGTACTGCACCTGCACATCCGCCTGCACATAGCCAAGCCCGGTCCGGCTGGCTGGGTTGTTGGAGGTGTCGCACACCACCGCAAAGGGCAGAGACCCATCCGTGCTGCCCAACAGCCCCTGGCTCAACAACCCGTTCAAGAAGGCCAGCAAAGTCGCCCGGATGTTCTGGAACAATGTGGCATTCACCAGCTGCCCCACATACTGCCCCATGCCGGCGGCAAGCGTACTGGCAATATAGTTCGTCAACCGGGTATAATTATCGCCCTGGATCGCGGCATTCGACGAAGAATTATGCCCGCCCCGCACACCCCAATAAGCGCCGCCCGGCTGCGGGTTGGCAATAACGTCAATCCCCGCGGAGAGCAGCGCCGAAAGATCCGCCGTCGCATAGGTCGTGGCCGTCCCGCCGCCAGGCTGGCCGGATTTTTGCGTGCCGATCACGCCATAAAGCTGCTTGTTCAGCGACGATTGTTCCGGCGAAAGATTCGCCAGCCGCCCCGCCACAAATCCTTGCGGCGATACCAGCCGTGTCACCGCATTCGCCTGGTCGTACCAATAAACCCAATCGCCAAACATCATTTTGACGGCATAAGTATCTATCCCCGCCTCGGCTTTCGTTGCGGCGGCGTGGGTGATCGTATCCCCGGCCGGGCCGGTCAGGATCATATACACGGATTCGGAAAGCCCGAATTCCGCCTGCACGCTCCACTGCGTCGCGTCATCCGTGTCCGCCAGCAATGCCAGGGCGCAACCCTGGCTGCGCAGCGCGTACATGCCCTGGCGCGGCAGCGTGTCACTGCCCACCAGTGTCGCCGCGGTAATCGTCAAGGCCCCGTCCGTGCCCGGCGTTCCGGCGGAGAAGGGGAAGGTGCCGGCCAGCGGCGTGGCGCTGGTTGAAAGTGCTGTCGCCGCAACAAGCTGCGAAGGCCCGCGCAGCGCCCCATTGCCGTTATTCACCGCATTCGCAATGTTGTTCCAGAACGCCGCACCCGTGCCGGTAATATTGTCGAACATTTCCGGGTTCAGCCCCGGCAGCGCCACCGTCAGCCGCCAGGAATTCGCCGCCGAACCAGCAGAGAGGGTTGCTGTCAGCTGGTTGCCAAGACTGCCCGTGTACAAGGCGGTGAAGGTGATGGCGCCAAGAATTGAAAGGGATGCAGCGGTATCCGAGCCATCGGTCACGCGGACGCAGATGAAATTCGCGGCACCCTGCTGCACCGCGGTGGCAACCTGCGTTCCCATATCATATTTGCGCGCCATCACCGGCCCGAAAGAACCGGCATAATCACTCATAGTCCCGATAATCGTCGGCTCGCCCACCGGCCCCCAGCTTGCGGTGCCAACAATGCCCAGCGTGTCCGTCGGCACGCCGTTCAGCAGCAAGGTCTGCGGCGGCACAATCTGCACATATAAATCCGGCACAATCAGCGCCGTGGTGTTCAATGCCCCTGCGGCAAATATCGGCATGTCTCAAGCCTCCTTGGCGCTCACGCGCACCACAAAACCGGCCTGCTGGCCGGCCAGAATCTTATTGATCGCAGCGCTATCCGCGATCACGTCGCCGCGTTTGAGGCCTTGGAAAGGCTTCATCACCACCAGTTGGAATGTCATAAAATATCCTTTAGGCGTTCAGGTTTTCTACAAACGTGCCGTTGGCATCAAAGCCAATCGTGCCGAACAGCATGGCCGGCGTCA